>SDBU01000288.1_pt1 | contig 72296 bp, 59 predicted proteins | sample 2277071 | NCBI WGS metagenome assembly SDBU01 (sample SAMN10397929, study PRJNA504765) | marine sediment metagenome | isolation source: marine sediment core GS08_GC12, 126 cmbsf | place: Arctic Ocean: Gakkel Ridge, Loki's castle | collected 2008 | reverse complement strand
GCGGCAGATCGGTATTGGTGACCGTAATATCTACAAGCTGAGTATCGGCTAAAGCGTTTGAACTGGCGATTAATCTAACCTGATACGCGCCCGCCTGGGAAAAATCGGGATCGAATGTCAATCCGCCGACTCCGCCGGTGGAATCTACAAAGGCAGAATTAGCGGGCAGTAATTCCGCTATTAATGTTATAGGGTCGCCGTCGGGGTCAGAGGCGGTTACCCGAACGTCGAGATGATCACCCTCGTTGACCGACTGCGGAGGTATCGGATCTAAGGCAGGCGGCAGATCGGTATCGGTAACCGTAATATCGATGAATGCTGTATCGGCAAGCGACGTATCAGCGACGATTATTCTAATTTGATATACGCCCGCCTGGGTATAATCCGGATCAAAAGTTAATCCGCCAACACCCAGGGCGGAATCGACGAAAGCGGCATTCACGGGCAATAACTCCGCCGATAACGTGAGTATATCGCCCGGATCAGGATCAGTAGCTGTTACTCGAACGTCAAGATGACCGCCCTCAGCGACTGTTTGCAGGGGGATGACCGTAATTACCGGGGCGTCATTGACCTCGAATGTAACACGAAGTTCAATCGCGTCTACAAAATAGCTTATGCGCTCAGGAGGAACAACATGACCGACTCCCCGCATCCTGACCTGGAAACCATTGAGCTGATCGGTGCCGGTAATAGAATCAGCGTTGTATGGCCCGACGGTCGTAAGTGTCGTAGGCACGTTGAAAAACGTATCGAACGCTATAAAACTGACACCGTCGAAATACTCGAGTACCAGGGTATCGTTGACCCATCCCGCTTGGTAATGGGTTATGAAAATTTGCGCTGATATTATCGGTAACCCGGCGCCGGAAGTGCTGTCGAAATCGAAAGTCCATGTTTCGTAATTGGCCAGGTTGCTGTCTATAGACGCTACCGCGCCGTCGGGAGAACCATAGCAATTGCTTACGGAGTCAATCGGCATACTGGCAAACGATGAATTCACGTAGAGCGATTCCGTCGTTTGCGCTAACGACAGCGAATAGGAAAAACAGATTAAAATAGATATTACCAAAGAAATCTTAAGTATCTTCATTACCGCCTCAATAATAACCGAATTTAGGTATCGCCGTTATTGCCATTCTCACGCCCCCGCGAAATAAACGGATACCTGGTTACTTCACCAACAGCATCTTTTTCGTATCGTCAAAATCGACGGCTTTAAGGCGATAGAAGTAAACGCCGGTCGCCATCAAACTACCATCGCCGGATCGTCCGTCCCATGTGACCAGGTGACTGCCGGCGGGAAGAAATTCGTTTAGAAGAACCGCTACTTTACGTCCTAACAGATCGTAAACCGAAAGCTCCGCCCAGCCCTCCGATGTTAAATCAAATCGGATATTGGTGCTGGCGTTAAAAGGATTGGGGTAATTTTGCGAGAGAAGGAAATTCTCCGGAAGCCGTCCTTTTATCTCCACCGGCATAAAATCCGCGGCGGGGTTTACGATCAAAAACTCGCTTATCCCAATATCGGAAACAGGATCGAAATCGCCGGAGTCTATTCTGAAAGAAATATCGAATAGATCACCGGTGACAGGACCAATACTCGCGCCGCTTAAATTATATAAAATCCCCTTGATCCCGCCATCGGAGATAGTGTAATCGAGGGCCATCTCCGAGGCGATATCGCCCTTGAATACCTCCAGGCCGGTCATCTTCAGATCGTTAAAGGAGATTTCGAATTGCACGGCTGACGCTTCCTCGTGAATCACGGCATGCAGTGGTATATCGAGGATATCGCCCGATGGAACCCGGTCTTTTATCAGTTCCACACTTACAAGAGGATCGTCGGAAGGGTACGATAAACGCGGGGGGTCTATTTCCAGAATAACGTTTATGATGTTCTGGAGATCCCCGATATTAACCCAGCCGGAACTGTCGATATCAGCGGCATCGAACTGCCTTTCATTGAATTCAAGCCTTCCGATAATATAAGCCACTATAGATACGCAATCTCCCACCGTAACAAGACCGTCGAGATTGGCGTCCCCGAACGGATCCACGGTGAAATAGCCGTTTTCGGCGGTAAGCTCCTTACTGGTTCCGGCCGAATCAATGACTTCTGTAGCTTCGATCAATCGAATATCGGTCTGACCGAACAGGGCCAATGAATTCACGTTTATAATAAGCTCGACGAGCGGGCCATCACCCGCCGCTATCGTATCGCTCCCCACGGAGAATATGACGACAATTATTCTACCGGGATCGGGCTCATTCGAGTTGAACCACATATTGGTACATCGATAAGTGGAATTAACGCTCCAGACATCGATCTGCTCGGGGTCGTACAGAATCTCAAACTGAGAACCATAGATCGGACTCGTATTGAACAGGTTAATATTGAGAGGACGAAGGTCGGCTCCCGGTATCCCTCCCTGGTCCGAGACCACCCTTAAGATATTATTCGGCTGATCGAGTATGACTATGGTGACAGGCCTGGTGGTAACATTATTATGATCGTCGGTCGCGGTAAAGGTTACTATGACAGTATCCGGTCCCTGGTCAAAATCGGGAGTAAATATGAAAGTCCCGGTTACAATCGAATCCCCCTGAACCTGAGGAAAAGTGGCGTTTTCCGGCAAATCGATGGCAGTTAGCACAATGGGATCGGCGTCGTAATCATGAGCGGTCACCGAAAATTGCAATGTCTGCCCCTCGGCTATCTGCTGACCTCCGATATATCCTATAATCGGAGCTATGTTGTTTGGTCCTCCGCCAATCTGGAAATTACCGGGGATCATAATAGGTACAATTAAATTCGGGTTTTCCGGTATGGAATCGGCCCAACCGTTCAAGGTCTGAAAGTCATCCTCGAATTCCAGCAGGGTATTGGTTCCGGGCGTAATATACGGATCTATGGCAAATCTGATCTTGGCTACCGGCCCGTTTCCCCTGGGGATAGTAAGTTCGGCATCAAAATCATACATGCTGAAAGTGGCCACACCGGGAACAGAAAAATTGTTGCCGAAATGGGGAAGAATAAGGCCCCTTTCCACACGCTCGAAGCTCACCGCCTCGAGAATGTTTTCATCATAGACGATTCTATGAGTTATACCGACGACCGCCAAGGTGGTGTTTATCATGTTGAAATAAACGTCAATCGTATCGCCCGGATTACCATAGGCATCCAATATAGCCATGGTATCCTGGTCGGAGTAAATCTGGGCACCGGCCTCGGTCCAGCCGCCCGCCAGCAATACTCCGAAAATCAGCGGAAGAATTAATTTCTTCATATCGTTAACCCTATCATTTTAGTAACGTCATCCTTTTGGTTACGGATTCCCCCCGCATTGTCTTCAATCTATAGAAATAGACACCCGATGGTTGCTCTTTGCCGGCCGATTCCCGGCCGTCCCAGACCACCCTATTTTCCCCGGCCTCGACATCGCCGGAAAAAATCGTCGATACTCTCTTGCCCAGAATATCGTAAATCACCAGATCTACATGGCCGGCCTCTTCCAACGAAAACATGATTGTCGTTTCCATGTTAAACGGGTTAGGGTAATTCTGGCTCAATTCGAACTCTGACGGTCTTACGGAGTTGTCGCCTATAAAGGTATTCGCGGAAACCGTTATGATTCCGTCATCGAGCACCGGAACTATAAGCGTGGCGTTGGTATCGCTGAGGCTATTATCGAAAGAGTATTCGTCAATATCCTCGAAAACGAAATCGTAGGAACCCGGAAAAGCGTCATCTTTAATCAGGATAGTCATAAGGGCGATAGACCCGTTTCCCGGCGGAATCACGTTATCGCGGGGATGCATCGATAACGCATAAAACCCGATAACGCCCGGTTCGGTGAGATTCGCCCCGAAAGAATCGAACGCTTCGGATCGTGAAGCTGTAAAAACATCCAGTGGTAAAAAAGCGCTGGAATCGTAGGTAATTCTAAACTGGAAGCCGGCGACATCAAAGGTATTGACAAGATCCACCGGCACCATAATCGTATCCCCGGGATATCCTTCGAATCCGGAAATACTCATGGTATCGATTTCGGAAAATTCCTGTCCCCAAACCGGTAAACAACAATATAGAATAATCGAGAAAAATGATACAACGGGTAGAAATTTCCTCAATTCACACCCTCCTCGCCTCGGGATACCCGGGCTCGAATTTTTATTATCCACAAACAACGAACGGTTTCCAGCTTACTTTAACAACGTCATTCTCATGGTTTGAGCCGGATACGAATCGACTTCCAGCCTGTAAAAATAGATTCCGGACGATACTATTCTATCTGCCTCGTCGGAACCGTTCCAGACAACATCATGTCTGCCGGCGGGAAGATCCTGCCAATGAAAGGCTCTAACCAGACGTCCGACCATATCGTAGATTTTAACCGAAGCGTTCTCGGCCCGGTCGGACAACTCGAATGAAATGGTCGTATGAGCGTTGAAAGGATTAGGGTAGTTCTGTGTCAGTTCTATGCTCTCGGGCAATACCTTTGGCGAATCATCGGAACCGATGAATATATCCAGTAGAAGTATTCCCGGCACCATAGTGGGGATTTCGAATAAATAGCCGGTCGAATCCGATATTGAATTATCCCAGTCCGGAGGAAGTTCGTCTCCGGCGAAATAAATCGTGTCAATTGCTCCCCAGGGAGCGTCGTCGGCTATATCGATATGGATCTTTGCCAGTTCATGGGTCCCAATGGGCAGGGGCGACGGGTTATCGCCTCCGGGGAGATTACAGATTCCCACTATTCTACAGGTCCCGTCTGAAAAAACTGAATTGAAATGCTCGAAATCGATCACATCGTCGCCGCGCTCAATGCCGGAAAAGACAGCGATGGATGAATCGCTAAATACTATCCTGGCAGTGAATCCGCTCACTGGAAATTGGGTATTACTCAGTAAAACGGAAACGACAGCCGTGCCGCCTGGAGGGCCGGTGGCTGTTGAAATAATAAGACTATCAGGCGATTGGGCCTGGCCTGAACTCGCGAAACAAATCGCCCCTAATATTAAAAAACCGATTGTGGCCTTCAAAATTCCCCCTTTTTCGCTAAATTTTCGCATTATGGAAACTCCCTATATTTCTCCGAACTTAAAGATGAGCAAAATATATGCCCTTGTAAGTATAACTTTTTCAGCATCATAAAGTTAAGAATATATAACTCTCTATAATACTTGATTTTCCCTAAAAATATAAGCTGTTGCGCGATAATCGATTTCGAATAATCGTAGCGGTCGTAACCGGCTGAAACAAACAATGTATTACTAATCACAAACTACTCCTGCAAAAAAAAACAAATCATTTGCAATTCCGCGCCAATAACCACCCCCTCTCGATGCTTGAAGTTTTCAATTTAAGGATAAGAGAGGGAAAACCCTCTCTTATCCACGTAACTCCGAAGAAACTTCGAATTACTTCAGCAAGGTCATCTTCATGGTCTGCGAGAAGCTGTCGGTGGATACTTTGTAGAAGTAAACACCGGAAGCGATGTTGGCAGCATCCCATGTGACCGAATGCGAACCGGCTTCATAATGACCGGAGATCGATTCGACAAGCTGACCGGTGACGCTGTAGATATCTACGGTAACGTCATTGGCCTCAGGCATATCGAAGCTGATCATGGTCTTGGCGTTGAAGGGGTTCGGGTAATTCTGCTCAACAGTATACTCGGTCGGCAGAGGAGCGATCACCGAAGCGGTGGTCTCCAGCAGACGTCCGTAAGCGTCGGCAGACGAAGCCTCTACGATCTCAACCGAACCATTGTTGTTCGAAATAACCGGTATCGAGATGACAGTCGAGTTGCCGGCGGCAAGGGTATTGCCCTCGTAGGAGAAAACGACAACGTTCAAGACGCCGTCATTGTCAACCGCGAGGAAATCCATACCATTGGCAACCGGTGTACCGATCTCAATGCCGGAATGGTCAATCGAGAGAAGTACGCCACCAATATCCAGGCCGGAATTGATGGTTACTTCGATATTGTCCTCAATCACCGAAGAGATGCTGATTTCCGCAACATCAGAGACAGGATCGAGCTTCGGAGGATTGATTGTACCGTTGATGATATTGATGAACCGAATCAGGTCGGCAACGTCAACGACATTGTTGTTATTCAAATCACCGGAAGACTCCTGGATAGCGTCATCGCCGGAACCGTTCTCGGACCAGACGACATAGCCGTGGATCAAACGACGGGCAACCAATACCGCGTCACCAATTTCGTAGAAGTCGCCGTTCATGTTGGGGTCGCCCTTGTAGGTGGACGGATCGATAACTTCAATCGAACCGCCGTACAACGCGGGACGGAACGAAACGTAACCACTCTCGTCGGATATCCAGTTATCCTCATATTCCGGGACAAGGAAGTTGAGATTAAGAACCATACCCCAGGGGAGATCAGCGGAGATGGCGAAATTCAGCATAACGATAGGATCGTCGCCGGCATAAGCGGGAGCATGCGGAACTCCGTTGTTGACATCGGAGATCCAGGTGATCCTTACAGCGTCATCATCAGGACACTCTTGACAGGGGTCGCTGAAGTTGACATGGAAATACTCGTTACCGTCGTCAATACGACCGGTAGGAGTAACGCTTGTCAGACTTAGGGCTGTGGGATCCCATCCGACATAAAGTTCCATACCGCCCATTTCGAAAGCGCAGGTATGGAGAGTTACAGGAACGGAAACCGTTCCACCGGGGAATCCACTGACATGAGCGATGTCCATGGAGATATCGCTAACGGTGACAGTGACTTCCAACGGAATGGAACCGCCGGAATTATCCTGCAGTTCGAAGGTAAGCAGATGTCCGCCAGCTTCGAGAGTGCCGCACCATGTACCGGAGGTTACGCCGCCGGGACCACCGACATCTTCAGTATAGACGCCGGGGCCGCCAGTCTGGACGATATGCAGATCGTTAGTCAAGTCAGCATCGGTACCGGCCAGATCGAAGCAAACTTCGAAACCGGAATCACCGCAAACCGCTTCCGGGGGATTACTCCATACCGGATCGGTGTTGTCAGTGAAAGTTATGCAGGAAAAATCATATCCCCAAGAAGAGGGATCCATCTCACCGGTATCAAAATCAGACCATACGAACTGAATGCCGCTCCCGTTGGTACCGCCGATTAAAGCTTCGCAGAATTCGCTGTAATCTTCGCCGGCCGCGGTGGTCATAGAGTATGAACCAATCTGCAACCATGCACCATTGGTCTGGATACCATCTTCAGGACCAGGAACACCGATAAGGTCTTTCACGGCGAGCATTTCCTGGTTGGTGTAACCAGGGGCATTAGGATCAGCGTTGGGCGTCAGGAAGCTGACATCGTCCCAAATTCCGTCGAAAAAGCTCACATCTCCACCGTCGCGAGATGCTACGAGCACATCATCGGATGACAGCTGCATTTGGAATCCGACAATATTAATACCAGAAGCCGTATTAATCCAGATAGGAATAACTATAGGTGCGCCATATGTAACAGTTATCCCTGCAGCAACATCACCATCGCGCTCACCAAGTATGAGCTTGTTGGGTTGAGCCGAAGCCAGGCTGAACATAAAAGTGACAGCCAAAGCCATCAGCAACAATTTTTTCATGTTTTACTCCTTAAATAATCATCAGAACAATCTTCAAATAGGCGTTAACATTAACGCCCTGTTTGCCTTAAATGGAATTCCCTTTCCACGCAAACATACGAATTCCCCTCTTAAATATAGTCTCTCTCTTCTCTAGGCTCTCACCCCCTTCACAAAGAAATCAGGTATTTTTAAGAAAATCATATCTTTAAAAAATAAACCAGCCAAATCAATCGCAGGGCAACGGCGGATCGCCCACTCCTTTCAAAAAAGCAAACATTTCGATAACATCGGAGATATTAATCGAACCGGAATTATTATAATCGCCGGTACAAATACATCCACCGATACATAAAGAAGGACCGACTTTAAGATGGTTAAACAAAGCTATAACATCGGCTATATTTAAAGTGCCGGAACGGTTGGCGTCGCCCCTGCCCCATGACGGTTCGCATCCGATGCACAAAGTACCCTGCTCGTGAATCCTGCCGTAATCGATATAGCCAGCTGCGTCATACACACGATCGATCGCGCCGAATCTCACCATCTGACAATTATCGACCGTACCATCGAAGCTGGGATGCACGGTGAACAAGAGGCCCTCTCCCGGCGGAAGAACCGGCTGTTCTCCGCCAGGACCTATAGCCAGAATAGTTATAGTCGACGGATTGTTAACATTAAAACTGAAAAAACCCCAACCGGATATTCTGCTGCCGATCGTATCGGCGACGTTGGGGTTTAATGAATCAAAATAGACGCCCTGGTTCATGTCGGTCAGGACGATCTTCATTTCGAACCCGCCAACGGGACACGGGTTATCGAGATAGATCGGAATCCCCACAATCTCCGTTGAGTCGCATGGCGATCCGATTGTTAATGTCACATTGGCTTCAGGAGGATATTGCCCGTCTTCGGGAACACAATACTCCTGTCCGTAGGCAGCCGATGTCATTATAAATAGTAATAGAACAAAGGCCTTGATAGTTCGTCTCATATTTCGCCTTTCCACCATCCGCTTTTTTTCCCTGAATTCTCAGTCATAATGGGTAGACCGCTAAATCTATTAAAGGTCCTCGCTTCATCAACAAATACATCAATGCCGCTTAATCATGGTCTTAAGCGAAACGAAACCGTCGATATCAATCATAAAAGCTTTCCTTCCAAGGCCGAGAAAAACCTCTCCTTGACCGTAACGCCTTTAAGAATCTTTTTTAAATTAATCCACCCAATCTTGGCCATTGAAGCGAAGTTTCAAGTACCACGTAGTTACCGCGGAATTACTTCAGGCAATAGAAAATATATGGTTTCAGAACGCCCTGTCAAGCATTTTTTATGCAATTTATGGTATTGCGAGAAATAGCGCCCTAATATCGGTAACTGACCGCAGTAATAAGTCTGCCCCGCGATTCTCAGACCGATTTCGATACGTTTCCCGCGATATTCAGTCACGCTATTTCCCCACAATACTTGAGTAAGGTCTTCTAAAAATATCACCCTAAATTATATTTAAGCCATCATTCTCCACCCCCTACTAAAACATGGAGTTAGTTAACATAATACACCGCTTTGGGTTGACATAATAATAAGGATGTCGCGGCCGACCCCGAAATCTCTTCTTATGTCGTAATATACTATCTTTCGGTAGGTTAGAGCCAAAGAGGGTTCTGTGTCCGAGAAAGCATTAGGAAATCCGCTTCATCATATTTGTAATGATTTGCAATTTCTACTTGACAGGATATCCTTAAAATGTTTCATTTTAATACAAACTATGATCTGGTGAGGCAAATAACCCGGAGATTGCCTCCTCTGGATCAACACAGGGTATTACTCGCAACAGCTCCGGAAGGAGGCAGAGTAATGGAAGAACTGATCCTTGTCATCGAGGAACTCGAAGAGAGAATTGCCCCGGGCGGCTATATCGGGGCAGGTTCCTGATTTTCCACCTGAATTTCGGGGCCGCGAAAGCGGCCCTTTTTTAAACTCTTAAAAATTCTCTATCAACGGTTTTATTTATGACGACCGCGAAACGCCTCATATACCATGTCCGTTCAAATATCGACGGGGAAATTGTTTCGGGTAGCGCGGAGAGCAATTTGGCTTTGTGAGAACGCGCCCGTTCGACCGTCTCTCTGAGCTTGTGGAATTTCGAGCAGGCCAGGAATATTTCGGATAAGATTACCGAGGCTCTGAAAGCAAGGGGTACGAAGCCGGAGACTGCCGCTATACTCTCGATCTCGTATAGTATTTCAAGAGCGTCATCATACTTTTTCCCAAGTCGATAAAGATCCGCGGCCAGAATTTTCGCCTGTATAAAGGACTCCCTGGTTAGATCCGGCGATGAAAAAACCCGCTCGAGCCAACCCTCGGCATTGAAAAAATCATCATTTGACATATAAAATGAAGCCAGCATAATTCCGGCGGTGGATAATAGATCGCCGTAGCCCAGATCCGACGCTTTCTCGGCCGCACGGGACAATTGGGATAAAGTGTCCCGCTTGCCTTCAATGAGAAACCCCTCCGCCAGAGAAAGTTCAGCTTCGAGTTTTAACCGTGCATCTCCCACAGATATCGCCTCGCGTAAAACGCTTTTCGAGTAATCATAAGCCGAATTTATATCGCCCAGGGCGATCAATAGTCTGGAGCGCAACAGCTCTGTCTGCGGCTTGAGAGATTTATTCTCGTCGAAAGCTTTGCCGGATTCTATGGAACTCAATACATTTTCGGCAAGAGCGTAATTTCCCATAAGGATGCAGGCCTCGGCCAGATATAATTCCGCGGACGCGGCGAGATGTCTGCTTCCTAATGATTCGGCTGTTTCCAACGCTTTTTGGTTAAAATCGACTGCCGTAAACAGGTCGCCCGATCGCAAATAGCACAAACCCCTGTTTGAGAGGGAGTTGATGACTCCTTCGGTATAACCGATTTTTTCCGAGATGGTCTGAGACTGTTGAAGGTTTTTATTCGCCTCTTTATATTCTCCCTGTCTGATATAAAAATAGCCGAGGTTATTCGAAATAAGCGCCTCGAGCCTGGGATCGCCGGCCTCCGAGGCATGACTCAGCGCTTTTATGAAATGATCGGCAACCTCCCGGGTTTTTCCGGTAATATCTTTGATGATCCCCTGATTCGATTGGATCTTGGCAAGCTCCCGTTGGTTATTGATTTTCTTATTGGCTTCAAACGCTTTCGAAAAAGACTCGAGCGCCCTGTCGTATCGCTCGTCAATCCAGTGCGTCAAACCTATATTGTTATTGCAATCGGCGATACCCTGGTCGTCGCTCAACTCCATATATAGCTTCAGCGCCGCGTTGGTATAATAAAAAGCTTTCCTGGTTTTCCTCGTCGATCTGTATAAGTCCCCGAGATTCTTATTCGTTTTAGCTTCGAGAGGACTATTTTTATCAACCCTTACAAGCCTTAAAAGCTCGAGGTATCTGACGCGGGCGGATTTATAATCGCCCATCTCTTTAAAAATGTCGGCGTAAATACCAGCGGCATCCGCGACCGAACCCCCGCCGGCATTGGCCAAACCCTCTAGTTTTTCAGCGTAATATTCGGCTTTCGAGAGTTCGCCTTTATTCAAAAACTCCCTGGCGGCCGTAAAAATCGCCTTATATCCTTTTCGAGTATCACCCGAACCGCCCCAATGACGGGCCGCTAATTCGATATAATCGTCGCTCTCGGATAACCAATCCTCCGTCGCCTCGGCCCAGAATCCATGATATCGTTTTCTATCATCAACCGATAAACTTTCGTAAATATTATCTCTGGCGTCGCCGGACGGGAACGAAACCGCGTCTTTTTCCGGAAACAGATGTCCCGATTTGAGGAACTCGTCAAAAAACGATTGCTCATTCGCGTCGAACACTCCCAATACCAGCATGGGGACAGAATCTCCCCAAACAGAGAGCCTCTCGAGCATTTTAATTTGATCGGCCCGTAGAGATTCTAAGATCCGGGAGGTTTTATTATCCCGTTTATCCGCGGAAAGAGCCTCCATCGGAACCTTATCTTCGATTTTCTTCAAAAGAAGGTCGTTTCCGCCGTAAAGAAAAGCGTTTTTCAAACGCGAAAACACGATGGGGGGATCGCCGCCCGAACAGCGGGTGAGATCATCGAAATTGAAATCGAGGTTTTCTTTTTTAAGGTACGATCTTATGGACATCGCCGTGGCGCTGTTTTTCGTTTGATTTTGTAGCGGATCGAAGACGTCGGCTGGAATCGCCGGAAACGCCCATCTATCGCCCCCGGCGGCCACTCTTAACCCATTTGAACGGCCGGTCATATTACGCAGATATAGAATCCCCGCTTCCCCCAGGGTTTCGATATCGTCGATAAATAAAATCGCTTTTTCGTTCGGATGATCATGCCTCCACGACTTGATATCCTCGAGATAACCGTACCCCGTCTCCGGAGTGGTATCCGGTTCTATTCGCCATGAACTATACCCCTTCGGTTCGTACTCGGCCGCGAGGTAATTTATAGCCATACGATTATGATTAAGCGAACGGATGAAGAAAATCTTCCCGGACATACCTTTCAGGTAATGATCGAAACTCACGATGAGATCCTGATGAAAAGGCGGCGTACCGGCAGAAAGGTAATAGTCTGTTCTCAATCCGCATAGCGAATTGAATCGCGATTCGAGCCCTAAAACCGTCGCGGCCGAGCGGGCGTCCGACGGTCGTTGGTCAACATCCCGAATAAGAAGAGATTTTAATCCCTCCCGGTACTTCGCCGGTATTTTAGAATAATCGATTAAACCATCTTCGGTAATAAGTTTGATCAATTTATCGCTGGAATCCGAAAAGAAAGGGACCTCCCCGGCAAAAAGCTCGTAAATCATGACACCGATGGAATGGAGGTCGGACCGGGGACCAGGATTTTCCCCGAGCAGAATTTCGGGCGCCGTGTATTCTATTGTTCCCCGTTTAGAAACATTTTCGCCTGCGGCCGAGACGAGATTATAATCTAAAAGCACAGGCCGGAAGATTTCCTCCCGCTCGTCTTTCATGCCCCCGACGATAAGTATATTTTCGGGTTTGAAATCGTTGTAGACATGTCCCGAAAAATGTATAAAAGCGGCGGCCTCCAATATGGACGCGATAAAATTTTCAATATGATTTTCATTCGATAATACGCGGTTTCGGAAGGATTTCAAATCGAAACCGTTTATGAAAGGCATGACCAATATAATCGACTTGTCGTCGCGGAGAAAGGAAACGGGCGGAACAAGGGTCGGATGACGATTTAACGCGGCGAAACGATACTCTTTCTCAATCGCGCCGATAACGGCCGGTGAATCCGCTTTAATCTCTTTTATGGCGACCTTGTTATTCGTAAAGTTATCTATCGCGCTGTAAACCCGGGAGAGTCCTCCCTCGCCGGCCAATCCCAGTATTCTGTATCGCCCCGCGATAAGGCGACCGTCCAAAACGCTACTCCAGAGGAAGCGACACCGTGAAAGTGGCGCCTCCCGTTTCATTATTCGAAACCGATATATCCCCGTCATGGTTTTTTACAATACGGATGCTTGTGGAAAGCCCCAAGCCATGGCCTGATTTTTTCGATGTCATATGCGGTTTAAACAGGCCGGGGAATATATCCTCGTTAACGCCCGGTCCATTATCCGAAATCCGAATCAATAAATGGCGGGCTTCGAGCTTGACCTCCACCTTAATATTGCCGTTTTTAATGCCGGAATCCGCTATTGCCTCGGCGGCGTTCATCAGAATATTCAGCATAACCTGGTTAATCTGTCCGATATCGATCGATACTAAGGGGATATTATGCGGGATAACAGTTTCGATAGTTATTCTTTTGAATTTCTCAAGAGGCTTGATAAAAAAGACAACCTCGTCGATTAAAGAAGCGATATCTTGCGGCGACCTTTCCGCCTCCAGGGCGGAATAGTCCATCAACCCGGTGGTAAACCTTTTCATTTTGTCGATACTATCGAGAATCGCGTTTACCTTCGCCGGGATTTTCTCCATCTGCCCTTTTTCAAGTACTATGCCAAGCAATTGAGCGTTGGCGGAAATGGTGGTTAAATAGTTATTTAATTCATGTCCGATAGCCGCGGCCATCTCCCCTTTAGCCGCCATCTTCTCGGATAGAATCAGAAATTGTTCCAGAAGAACCTTTTCGGTGATATCCTCGATAACGATTATCCGTCCGCTGAAACCCTCCTCTACATGCAGAAAAGGCGAAAATTTATAGCGTAAAACTACATCCTCGTTCCGGGTCTTTAGCCTTCGCGATTGAACCTCAACAGATTGAAAGGTTGATTTGGCGATGTTCTCGACATAAAATTCCTTCTCCTTCTCCGAGAGCATTTCCAGAAAATTCCTATCCACCAACTGCCCATGATCCTCAATAGGAAGGAGGTTAGCTTTCTTAAGCAAACGGAACGCGAAGTTGTTGTAGGATACCATCCTTCCGTTCTCAGCCAGAACCATGATTCCCACGGGCGTTTTATCGAGAATAGCCTCCTGCAGTCTTTGCAAATCGAAAACATCGGAGTACAACTGGGCGTTGTGTATTGCCAGGGCGGCCTGATCGGCGAACAGTTCGAACAGGTACAGATCCGATTTTAAAAATATATTCGCGCCTGTGGAATTATCCAGGTAAACCACGCCGATAATCTGGTCTTTAATTCTCAAGGGTACGCACATAGCCGAGCGTATTTTCATTTCCAGAACCGATTGTTTATTCTCGAACCGTTCATCGCTCATAGCGTCGGCGGTATAAATCGATTTTCCATTCTTCACTACTCCGGCGGCGATGGATGATGATATCTGAAGATCTCTTTTTTTGAGGTCGCTTTTGTTGAAGTCGCTTTTGTTGATATTATGGGCGGTTTTATATTGGAGCAAGCCATCGGAATCAAGAAGCATAAGGAAGCCTCTCTCGGCTTTGAGCAACTCGATAGATTTCTTCATCACTATAATTAATATTTCATCTAAGATAAGCGACGAGTTTACGGCTCTGGCAACCTCGTATAGAGCACGTAAATCATCTCGGCCAAGCGCTAATTCATCGCTATCCCCGATCCTGAAATCAGTTTTGGGGGCGGAAAATTTTTTCAATTCCGACGCGATGCTTATCTTGCGAGTGGTCTCATGTTGTAAGTAACCTGTCAAGTCCTTGGTCATTTTTAATCACAACTTCCTATCTGATCTCGTTCCATTTATATATCGACATTATTCCAAATCAGTTGAAGTCGGGAACAATCCTCCATAAACGTAAGTGACGCCATTAAACACCCTAATTATCTTTTCGAACAATCGAGGAAAAGCTTAATAAAAAACGCTGGTTTACATAATACTTGCGCTATCTATAATTTCAGATGGAATCATCCGTCGATATTAGTTTTCCGACCAGGCTGGATGGGAATCTGATATTTCGTGACGGTTGCTTTTCATGAAAAGAAGGATGTCTTTTGCCTCAAAAGCGATATAAATGGCCAGCGTTACCAACATAAGCGACACAGCGCCAAGGAGATAACCTTGGGCAGTTCCGGACCCGAAAAAACCGATCATTTGATAAATCAGCGCTCCCATAGTGGTAATCAGCATGAAAATGGCGGGAATCACAGTATAAACCGCTGGTTTTTTAACTCCTATTAAATATGCTGATACGACAACCAGAGCCAAGGCGGCCACGAGTTGATTCGCCGCCCCGAATACCGGCCAGATGGGGCTATGAATATCCGAGCGATAAAACCGCCGTAAAACCGATATCCCAGATAAAGCGCGAAAAGAGCCGATCCCTCGCATAAAAGCGAGTTCATTATGACCTCCGCGGTATCGTGTCAACCCCTGCTAATTCACTCGGCAACCGGCGGTTTACCAGCGTCTTCCCGCATAACCGAGATATCGTAAACAGGGCATACCGATCTCTGACGGCATCGCGAGCAGGCCGCTTTCCGATAGAATTTTCGTTGAAGGAATATGACTAAAAAATAGATCCCCAACAATCCCTGGGGAGCGAACGCGAATCCATTCATAAATCCATCGATGATCTGAATGAATCCTACTCCGATGGGGATAATCCTTAAAGGCCAGAAAATAAAAGAATAACCGTATTTGGATGAGAATGAACCCCCGTTCGCCCTGGGAAAAATAAACGCGACCATTTTCCCCCATCCGAAATTACACCGTTTACCGTAATAATAGCATCGTGTGCAGCGGATCAGCGGCAGCAGAACGAAAGCGGAGATCAACCCGTAAATAAGGAAAATGAAGCCTAAGCTAAACATCGTAAACATAAAGGCGAAATAGGTGGCCAGTCCCATCTCCGCGGCGACGAATAGCCACCTCAAAGCTATTATCCTTAGAGGATAATTATCCACAATAGGTGATGGAGGGCTTTGATCTGTGGTGTTCATAAATCGAATAATAACACCGAACCCTCATAGGGGCAAGAATTCTCTTGACATGATCGTAAAAAAGCTGGTAACAAAGGAATTTCATGGTCGTATTCAAAAGAGGGGGAGAAAAGAAATTTGTTTGAATTTCGGGGGTGGTTATGAATAGAATCGTCGTAATGATATTCGCTTTGGCCTCCCTCGCGGGTCAGGCTGGCGGCACTCAATTTATAAATCCGAAAGGTTCGGATACAGTCATCAGGGAAGACTACGATGACGACGTATTTATTGCCGGCAACAAGATTCGTTTCGACGGCCGCGTGACGGGAGATCTGTACGCCGCCTGCAGTGAATTCGTCGCCGCGGATTCCATCGACGGGAACTTGAGCGTAGCCTGCCGTTCTATTCAAAGCCTCGAACCGATAGGCAGGAGTTTCCTGGGATTCGCCCAGGATATTACGCTTAACGCCCCGATCAAGCGAAACGTATTAGCCTTCGCCCAGGAAATCACCATCGGCCCAAAAACGTCAATAGGCGCCAACGCCACCCTTTACGGCGAAACGGTGGTTTTTCAGGGCGATGTTTCAAGGGATCTGATAATCAAATCGAGCAGCGCCTTTATCTCAGGCAGGATAGGCGGCAATTTCGAATTCGAGGGAGAAGAATTAACTATCTCACCCGGGACAGTTATCGAGGGCGATTTAATTTACTGCAGTCCAGAAAAAGCGGAGATCGAGAACATCGCCGCGATCGCCGGGGAAATTAAATGGACCCAATACGTTACAGAAGAGGACGAGGATTTCTCTTTCATGTCGGCGTTTACGTGGCTTGTATCGCACAGAGGGTATTTCCTTAGCCTGACATTATTCTCCCTGGTGTTTTTCATCTTCTCGGTGATACCGTTTCCAGGTTTTCTGGCCATGATCTTTCTCTGGATTGCCCTGTTTATGTCAGGCAACCTCTTTATCATGGCCTCAAAAAGATTATCCAGAAAAACCGAAATGGTTCTCAGCAGGAAAACATTCCCCAGTATCGGATTAGGATTCGCCATTCTGTTTTTGACGCCTGTGGCCGTACTAATATTACTTCTATCGGTATTCGGCGCGCCCCTCGGAGCTGTAATAATACTGGCTTTCGGGATTGCTTGTTTCGCCGGAGGAGTTTACGCCTCTCTGTTTCTGGGACGGCGTCTCTGCCGCCTGATGAATATAGGTTCGGAAAAATCAACGGGTTATGGATGTTATACACTGGGCATGTTTCTACTGACAGCCTTATCGTTTTTGCCGGCGCTGGGCTACTTTATTTTCATTGGCGCCATAATGATGGGAATCGGCGGGCTGGCCCTGGCCGTCTACGGCCGAGAAGAAAACGATATCGCCGCCGACACGGTCGATTAATCACGATATGACATTATTAAAATTTATCCGGCCCCGATTTAAAATCGGGACCGGACTTATCCTTTCAGAGAAACATCCATATTCCCCCGACCGGAACTATATATTAACTGGCGGGACGTCCCCTCCCGTCGGAGGAAAGTCAAGCTTCGCTTCAACCATCCTTCGCGACAAACGTCTCTATGCCAGATAATAGGGATAAAGACCCCCCCGTTCCGATACCCAGAAGGAAACGGATTACGCGGGGAAGCAAATCTCCGATATTGTAAATCTCTCTTCGATCGTAATTATATTCGAACGGTTGTCCTGATATTACCACCCAACCTTCTTCGACGGCAAATCCTATCAGCGTGGGGTTACCGATCGAATCTTTTAAGTATTCTATAGAGCCAACGGGCAGATCGGTGAAAACCTCCTGGCTGGCGTAGTTTCCCGTGAGGGTATCGGCAAGACCGTTGAGCATGAGATAACCGGGGTCGGCCACCAAATTGATTTGATCGAGTGAATAGCTGATCGTCACCGACCCGGGCAGGATTAATCCGGCGTCGCTGATAGAGCCGTAATTCCAGCCTAAATCACACGCGCACCAGAGCAACGTTCCGCCGTCGCGCACGAACCGCTCTATTCTCTCCCGGCTGGCGGCGTAATTATCGTAAAAACTTTGCGGCTGGTCGTTGGAGATAACTACCAGGTCAAGGCCCGGTCTCATTTCGATATTCGACATTTCCGACGACGGATAGATATAATAATTATGCTCCCCTGTTCCCAGGGCGAATCCCACCTCGGCAAGCGCCGAATCGAGAGCGTGGCTATCCCAGGGTAACAGGTCGCGGAATATTATGACCGAGAGAGCCGATCCGAACCCCGATTGGCTCAGGGACAGATTTAAACTCTGATAATCGTTTTGAGAAATATCGGCGGTCATCACCGACCAGAACAATGGCCTGGTTTCCACGTCCAAAAGAGAAACCCTGAAATTTCTTTCGACTCCGGGCTCTACATTCAGATCGATAGATAACACGCCGTCGGAGGCTCCCGATTCCATGGTTATTACCGAATCGATCAGCGTAATTCCTTCGGACGATCTGACTTTTACGGCGGCGGAATTAATCAACGGGGATAAAGTATCGACCGGGTAGAAACAGTTTAAGGTCACATTATGATCGGGGTTGTCTGTAGGGTTAGATGAACAGGATACTAAAAAAACAAAGACTATCGCTTTTTTAAGTTCGAACATAAATAAAACCGCCTCTCTGTAAAAATAGATTCGGGCGGATACGGGCGATTAAAAGAGATTTTAAATCGGTGTGTTACGATGTTTCATGATGTGTTGAATAAATGTTGCATAGTGAATCGATGCGGGTAAAAAGCGATAAAAACCAAAAAAGAGCTTTAAATTCGGGTTAAAAGATACGCGGGCGCTTTTTCTCGGCTGGCGAGCGTACCGGGTTATTTAAGCAGGACCATTCTCGATGTCGCGGAGAAACTGCCGGCCTCGATTCTATATAGATATACTCCCGAAGCCGCGACGTTGCCGTTCTCGGTGGAGCCATCCCAGTTTATCAAGCCCTGGCCGGGAGACATATTCTCGACCTTTATGGTTTTGACTACCTGTCCGAGAACATTGAAGATAGTAAGCTCAACGTCGGAGACCGACGGTAAGCTGAAGCTTATATTAGTGGAGGCGTTAAACGGATTGGGATAAGCTCCGTAAAGTCGATAAGTATCCGGAAGTCCGACTTCGACTCGTCCCTCCACGGGGATTTGATTTCCGAATCGATCCGAAACCTGCAATTGCGTAAACGACGGTTCGAGTTTTCCCGATACGATTTCGAACTCGAACAGCCTCGAATCGGGATAGATATAATCGCCATCCATATCGAAAAGAAGCACCGACAGAATTCCGTTTTTGTCATTGTATTGCATATTCATATCGGTAAGGGATACAACCTCGCCGATCTCCGCGCCGCTGTGATCTATCCTGATCAGCGCGCCTCCGGCGGGGATATCGGAATCATAGCCGACCGAATAGCCGTCATCGGAGAAGCCGGACTCTTCCAACGTTATGGCCGCGCTGAATTCGAGACCGTAGTTGATTCTCGGAGGAGCGTAATCGCCCAATATTACATTGAGCAGAAAAATCAGATCGGCAACCGTGCCATCATCTCCGTCGCCGTTTGTATTCGACGCTATCAACTGTATGGGACTAAGAGGATAATTCTCCGGATCGACCAGGTAATTGGCAAGTAATACGGCATCGGCAATCTCCCAGGCCATTTCGTTGAGGTTTATATCCCCCACAACGACATCTTCGGGATCGATAGCGTGCACCCAGCCGTCGTCAAGGTTCGGGTGGATCAACAGGTAGCCGGTTGTATCGGACAACATATTATCGTTAGAATCGTTGGTAAGAAAACGTATCCATCCGAATTCCCCGAGGAATTCATCGCTTTCGCTTATCTGGCAGTGAAGTATTATTATGGCGCTGTCGCCCGGGGCCAGTGGTATCCCGTTTCCGGTAACGTCGGCCAAACCGACAATCCTGACACCACTTGTATCCTCTAAATGAACATTAAAGTAATCCCATTCGGCAAGCCTGTCAGTGCGGGTCACCGACAACAAACATATCATGGGCGAATCGTATCGAATCAATATCTCGAACCCGCCTACATAAGATGATACTCCCCTGTTGTCCAGGTTGATCGGTATATCGACTATTTCTCCCAAAAGGACATTTATCTCCGGAATATCGAGTAGAGTCGGCGAGGATTCGATCGTTATCGTACGAGCGACAACACCGCCGTTGCCATCGTTGGCCGTGAAAACCGCGGTAAAGGTTCCCACATGGTCGTCCTGTGGAATCCAGGTAAATCTCTTATGCGTATAGCCGGGGTAAGCCTGAACGGTCTCAAACTCGTAATTATCGGCATCAAACTCCAGTGAAAGATCAATAACATCCTCTTCTTCGTCGGTAGCTATCACGTCATAGGTTAAGGGAAAATGATGATTAGCCTCGATGGATAAATCGGATTCGGGCTCCGTTATTACCGGCGGGATATTATCGATAAAGGAAACGCAATAATAAACAGAATGCGGCACGAATTGCGTTACGCCGTCCTGCAGCCCCCACAACAGAGGCCCAAAGTATGGATTGAACCCCTCCTCGAGGCAGACGGTATCGCCGTAGATCCCGGTATCATCCAAAACCTGCACGAGGAAATCGGCGATATGCACCCATTCATAATTGGTATAAAGGAAATTCTGGGGATCGCGCGGATAACTGATATAGGCGTAACCGAGAATACTCTGGTTCGTCCATCCCGGAATCATGGGATCGCTGTTCGGTTCCAAAAACTCCACATCGTCCCATAAGCTAAAAGGAGGATACAATTCACCGTTGTCCCTGGAGGTGAAATAATCGTCGTCCGTGGATAACGGAATGTGCACGAAAGTAACAGAATCGTCGGTTTTTACCCAGATTGGAATCGAGAGTTGCGTACCAACATCGGAAAATAAAACAGACCCGTCGAGGTTGCCGATAATCATGGAGTCGGGAAGATCAGGGTCCTGAGCGGAAACCGTAACGCTAAACGCTAAAACAATAAAAAGCGCCAATGCCGCAGCCAGAGGCGATAGCAAATTGGAATTTCTCCCGAGCATATCCAATCTCCAATTTTTAAATAACGTATTTATCCCGAAAACCGAGAACCTCACCGTATTTAAATCATCATTTAGTTTTCCACGCTTCAACGGGCTCAGAAATTCAGCCCCGCCAGACAATGCGAAGACGCCGGTAATATCGTAAATAATTAAAAAAAAGCAAGCAAATATTAACTGCTCTTCAGTTTTTTTATGCGGCTGTCAAAATCGCGGATGGTTTCCTCGAAAGATTCCCGGATTTCTTTGCTATCCATAAAATCTTCCGCGATATTCTCCCGGATTCTGTTTACGGAAAAAGCCGGTGAATCATTTTGCACATCTTTACTAACCGTAGAAAAGGTAATTAGTTCTATTTTCGGTATGGAGTTTCCATCGGTATCGTTAATCCAGCATATTAATAAATCGGCATCCTGGTTTTCGGCGTCGAATTCGGAACTTTTTACCGCGAACGCGACTTTTATTCTCTCCCAGCCGTTTTCGGTTTCACGCCGGCAGACGGCTGTTTTTCCGGAATTATCGAATTCCTCGAAAATCAGCCCGATTTTTTCGGCTAACGTGCCTGCCGCGAAAATAAGACCCTGAGTATTTAAAGGAGAATAAACAAGGCCCGGCCAGAGAACCGGATCGCCCACAAAAGATTTTTCCATTTCAGCCATCTTTCCACCACAAATTTATTTCGGCTTAAAGATATGGGAAAAACTCAAAGAGGCAAGGAGATTATCTGAAATAGCGCAGGATATTCACATTACCGCTGGTGGCAATGTACAGGTACGGCGGATCGGAATGAACCTGCCAGACCAGATCCTGAATACTGAATTGGTCTATTATCCGCAGGGTATCCGGCTGGCTGTAATCGAAAGCGAAAATCCCGTCTCCGAACGTTCCGGCGAAAAGGGTCGAATCCCCGGTGTCCACACTGGAAACCGCCTGCTGAAAAGCGTATGTCGAGAGCGGGGTCGACGGATTATTAATCGATAACGTGATTATGCCCTCAGTTCCATCCGCCACGAAAACAAACGTATCCGCGATAGCCACGCTTTGCGATTGGCCGGGAGTACTGATAGTCGCGATTATATCGGGCGAATAGGGATCAGTCAAATCGATAATATAAATATTGGAAGTATCAGTAACGTAGGCGGTATCGCCTCGAGCGACAACGGAGTTGACTTGCCCCGACGCAAGCGATACCCGGTTTACGGCGATCAGAGTATCTGATTGTGTAATATCGACAATGGCCAGCCCGTCCTGATCGGCGACATACAGGTAATTGCCGGAAACAGCGACATCGTTGGCCAGGCCCGGAGTATCGAATCGACCGGCGAGAACGAGAGAATTAACGTTGGAAAAATTGAGCCGCAACACTCCAGCATCGCGATCCGCGACAAATACATACGGGTATAAAACATCGGCTTTTAACGTCTGCCCGGGGCTATCGAAGCGGGAGAGATAGCCCGGCGACGATTTACTGGTAATATCTATCACTTCCAGTCCGGCCGCGCCGGTGGCGACAAACATGGCGTTCTGATAATTGGAGACACCGTATGCGGCCTGCGAATTGGGGACATAAACCGAGATGAACGCGAAACCAGGGGTTAAGACTACACTTACATTTATTGTATCCGATACGAAACTGCTGTCGGCTGTATATCCTACGGCGTATAATGAATGCTGGGTGTTTCCGGAATAGATATAAACGTTCCAGTAATATCCGTAGGGAGACAATAAATCGGTCCCGACAGAATCGCCGTCGATATAAAAATCAACGCGGTCGAAAGTATAACCCTCTCCGGCGGCCGCCGCAATCGTGGCCGGATCGCTCAAGGTGGAGTTGTGGGCCGGACTTGTGATTCTTATAGGCGTCGGATCGCCCGGTTCGGTGGTTTTATCGCCGCAACCGGCAAGTAACGCGGCCGCTGAAAATAATATCGTCAGTTTCTTTTTCATCATATCCCTCTCCTGCCTAATAAGTATCGGTATATCGGCGGTTTAGTCAAATGATTTTTAAAGAGTTTTTATTATCGCTCATTTTCTCCCCGATCCGATTATTTTTCTCGACACAGGCCCTTTGATCCTTATCTTATGATACGCGCGAAAACAGGAGGACGATTTGAAATCATCAGCTAAAACCCAACCGATTCATTATCAGAAATTGGCTACGCCGTTGGGCGATATGGTGGCGGCATCGCACAATAACAGGCTTTGCCTGCTTGAGTTTCTCGATCGCAAAAAACCCGAGACGATTATAAAACCGCTGTCAAAAAAACTCGATACGGAAGTTGAAGAGAGGGTTACGAATACCTTAAAGCTGACCCGGAAACAGTTGAAACTTTATTTCGACGGCAAGCTTTCGAGATTCGACCTGCCGTTGAAGGCGATGGGGACAGATTTTCAGAAAAGCGTCTGGAAACAGCTGGCCAGAATCCCGCATGGAAAAACTGTTAATTACGGCAAAATCGCCGAGCGGGTGGGCAGGCCCAAAGGCACCCGTGCCGCGGGGATGGCCATAGGCTCAAATCCCATTTCAATAATCGTTCCCTGTCATCGGGTGATCGGTAAATCGGGCGCGTTGACCGGTTTCGCCGGCGGCCTCTGGCGCAAGAAATGGCTGTTGGAGCATGAGGGGGCGTTAAAATCCCTGTCGTAGGTCGAAACCTTTACGGTTTCGACACAACGAATATTGTCGAAAGGATAAACCTTTCGACCTGCGATTTATGCTATTCGGTTTTACTTAACCTCTTCCCCCAGAAATGGCCGACCAAAAACACGGCCCCAAAGAATACCCCCAGCAATTTGATATTGAGCATGTAGCCGATCATCTCGCCCGGCGCGAGGATTGTGAAGGGCCAGAAATCCAATACGTTTTCGACCATCATCGAATAGACGATGAAATTGATAACATTGAGCAAGGCGATGGCGATGAAGGTCATCCCGACCGCGTAGCTGAACGCCTGTAATCTCTTCTCGAACATTGTACGCCTCCTTAAAAGAGGATCCGTTAGATTATACCCTATTATTCGGCGTTTATTCGGTTTGTTCAAGGGATAAATCACTTGACTGATTTATAAGCGGATATATATTTAAGTGGCAGCGTGGTTTTGGCATGTTAATTCGTATGCTTATATGAAGGAGGAGTTTTGAAGAGGGTTGCCTTTCTAATAGCTTCGGGAATAATATTCCTGGCGGGGTCTCTTATGGGCCAGGAATTGGAATATGTCAGCTCCACTCTGTTCGTAAGGGGACTTCAGACTATTTATGTTGACGGAGGTTATGCTTATTGTATCAGTTCGGAAGCCGAGGCCTTTCAGATCATATCTATTGATAATCCGGAGTCTCCTGAATTAATAGGAGGTTACCCCCTCGGTATGTCCCTTCGCGATTTCTGTGTAAATGGAGGGTATGTTTATGTAGCCGCGGAGGGCGACGGTCTTTGCATAATCGATATCACCGACAGGGCTCGTCCGTTACATGTCTCAACCTATTCTGATCATCCGAACGCGAGAAGTATAGCTAATGCCGGGGATTACGCTTATCTCCTCGCGGACTCCTGTTTATATGTGCTGGATATATCCGAACCTCTTAATCCCGAAGTTATCGGCTCATGCGCGCTCTCTGAATATTCCAAAGACATAATCGTATCAGGTGAATACGCTTACATAGTCGAGGAATATGGCGGTATGATTATTGCGGATATTTCAAATCCGGCAAATCCGACGATCGCAGGTTACGCCGATACCCCCTGGGACGCGGTTAGTGTTGATGTACACGGTTCATACGCTTACGTATTGGATTATTTTGAAGATCCGCCGGTTCAAGAAAACGGGCTTCGCGTTTTCGACATTTCTGATCCGACGTCGCCGACTATTATCGGCAATTGGGAGACCTATGCCGACGGTGGCGACATTCGAATCGCGGGTAATATCGCCTTTATCGCAAGCGGGTATAATGGTCTCGACATAATTGACGTTTCGGATCCGTCTAATCCCGTCTTTCTTGGGAACTTCAACGATTGGGACAGCTCTCCTTACTACGGCGTCTCTATCGCGGATAGCCTGGCCTTTATCGCGGGGCATTCCGGATTATCGGTTATAGATATCGTTGATCCGTCGAATCCATATCAAACGGGCAGTTATTCGAGTATTTTCACTGTATATGACGTTCATGTATCCGGCGGATACGGTTACGCGACAGGCTTCCGCGGCCTCTATATTGTCTCCACCGAGAATCCTTATTATCCGAGAATTATCGGTGCCTGTACAGGTTCGTGGAGTTTACAGGCGCGACAAGTCTTTGCCTCGGGTGATTCCGCTTATATCGCCGCGGGTTTTTATACCAAAATAATCGATGTTGGCGACCGCCAAAATCCGGAACTGGTCGGAAGCCTCCATCCTTTTAATGGCGGCAGCAGTAGTGGAGTATTTGTCTATAATGGCTATCTTTATAAGGCCGATGGTATCGGAGGTTTGCAAATAGTAAACCTGGATCATCCTGACAGCTCCAGGGCGGTGATTACCCCGGGAAGCTCAAAGAATGTTTTTGTTACGGGCGATTTAGCGTATGTGGCTGACGCAAGTTACCTGACTATAGTAGATGTCTCCGATCCCGGGGATCCGTCTCTGGCGGGCTACGTACCGACACCGGGCATCGCGTTTGATGTTTATAAGTCCGGAGATTTCGCGTATGTCGCGGATGGCGAAAGTGGTATTTCCGTATTTAACGTTACCGATCCGTATTCCCCGTTTTTTATCGGAAGTTGTTACCTCAACGGCTCGGCTGCAGGTATAGAAGTATCGGGCGATTTTGGCTACCTGGCGATCGGCAATGAGGGAGTTGCGGTAGTTGACCTTTCCAATCCGTATGTTCCTGTTCTTTTATCCGGTTACGATACCCCGGGAAGGGCTGAGGACTTATATATCGACGGCGATTACGTATATGTGGCAGATTACAAATCTCTGTTGATACTTGGGATTTCACGGACGGATATTAATGAAAACCGGCGAAATATGCCTCTTGATTTCGCCCTCGCTCCCGCTTACCCCAACCCCTTCAACGCCTCCACCACTATTCAATACGACCTGCCGTCAGAAAGCGAGGTCAGGATCGAAATCTACGATCTTCTGGGACGGAAAATCGAGACGTTGGCTGCCGGGCTTCAACCGGCCGGATCGCATTCGGTTGTCTGGGACGCTGAGGATTTATCATCGGGGGTGTATTTCTATCGGATCGAGGCGGGGGATTATCAAGAGACGCGTAAGTGCGTATTGTTGAGATAATAATCTTACTGAAAATTCCAGATTGTCCGCTCCAGCTAACATCGAATTAAATTATTTATTTTCTTGACAGCAAAACAGTTATTATATTATTTTAATAAGAGCTGTATTCGTGGGTTGTGGCTATTTAAAAATAGTATATTCCTGGAGGGTATCATGCGAAAAGCAATTATGGTCTTTTTAGCGACAATGACCCTTTTTACCGTGGGCGACGTTGCCGTCTCTCAAAATATCGACTATATCGGGTCGACATTATGGAGCCAGGCCAAAGATATTAAAATCGAGGGCGATTATGTTTATTGTGTTTTCCGAACCGGGCTTATAATTTACGATGTTTCGAATCCGGACGCTCCCTCTTTTGTAAGTCAACTTTACATTACCGGGACACCGATAGCCATCGATATATCCGGCAACTATGCCTACATTGCTGAATCATCGCGGGGCATGCTTGTAATCGACATCACGGATACCAGAAATCCTCAACTGGTCGCGATACATTACTCAAGTGGTTATACCACTAAAGTAAGGAACATCGCCGTCAGAGATGATTTTGCTTACCTTTGCGGCGGAGCCCCCAGTCTTCAGATAGTCGATATATCCGATCCCCTTAATCCCGAGCCGGCAGGAGAATGTTTTGCTTTTGCCGGGCAAATGGAGATATTTCTTTTAGACGATTACGCTTATATATTATCACTCGGGAGCGGATTACAGACAATCGACATCTCCGATCCATATAATCCATCGTACTTGACATACATCAGGCTCAACGGTAATCCACGCGACGTCGTCGTCTCCGGAGACTATGCTTACGTTACAAACGAAACATCCAGAATACAGGTAGTGGATGTCTCGAGCCCGGCATACCCCAATTTGGTAAGACAGTTCGAAATCTCCGGGAACGCATATCGTATTTCTACATTGCTAAACTACCTGTACGTGACAAATACCACGGGGCTTCAAATTCTGGATATTACAGACCCCCTTAACATATCGTTGGCGGGAAACTGTAATTTGGAAGCAGGATACATTATTTGCGCTATGGATAATTTCGTTTACCTGACCGGTGGAATTGCCGGCGTCGACATATTCGATGTCTCCGATCCCTCGAACCCGCTTTTAAGAGGAGGCCATGACCTAAGCCACTCTATCGTAGATGTATTCGTGAATGGCAATTACGCCTACGGCGCGGCCTATCGGTCCGGCCTGCAAATAATCGATATTTCTGAACCGGCCAACCCCGCGGTAGTTGCGAATTACGATACTCCGGGTTTCGCTAGAGGTGTTTTTGTCGAGGGTAACTTCGCTTATGTTGCCGATGGAGATTCAGGTCTGCAGATAATAGACATTTCCGACCCCACTAATCCCGCGCTTGCCGGAAACCTTAGCATTGAGGGTCAGGTCGGGAGGGTTTATGTTTCCAACGACTATGCCTACGTAACCAATTCTTATTGGTACGATTTACATATAGTTGACGTATCCGATCCCGCCAATCCCATTCAGGTCGGAAATTATGATACTCCCGACGCCGCGCGTGGAGTGGTCGTTTCTCAAAATTACGCTTATCTGGCGTTAGACGAAGCGGGAATACAGATACTGGATATCTCCGATCCAACCAGCCCCGAATTTGTCGGGGGATGTGAAACGTCAGGCGATGCCAGAGACATTGTTGTAAATGACGATTTCGCCTTTGTTGCCATAAGCTCATATGGAATTCAGATAATAGATATCTCCGATCCCTCCAATCCTTCCATAACGAGCAGCTACCAGATTACAAATGGCGGACGAGGAGTTTACGTTTCCGGCGATTACGCATATACTACCGCCGTATTCGGAGGGTTATATGTTGTCGATATCTCAAATCCCGCCATACCTTCGTTGGCGGGAGTCTATAATGCCTCCAGTTTCGTCTCCAACGGAGTTTTCGTTTCGGGTGCCTATACCTACCTGGCAAATGATCGGTCTCTTGTGATCCTGCAATTTGATCCTCAGATTGGAAATATCCCCACCCTTTCCGAATGGGGGATGATACTCCTGGCATTGATGCTTGTGTTATGCTCTACAGTTACCGTAATAATCAGGCGCAGAAGCACCGTATCCGCCGAAGCATAAATCCGGATAATATACGCGGGGGTCACTAAAACGGCCCCCGCAATCTACGAATCGAGACTGGTCGTATTACTCGTTTGTCACTCCATAAACCTGTATCGGCGCCAGTATTTCGGGGAATTTATCCAGCAAACCCCGCCTGATCTCGAAGCAGAGATGGCAATAATCTATAAACCCCGATGTTATATCGAAATTGAACTTGCGGGCGAGCTCAGCCGGACCGCCCTCGATCATCGGACCGATTACCGGATGAGATTTCGGTTCGTATTTTTCCATTACCTCTTTTAACGGCGTCTTCCGGACATTACCGATAATTATCCCCTGGCAGGCGTGGACATTGCCGAACGGGTCGATATGAACCCTGCCGGGATCCTCGAATTCCTCATGAGGGCATTCGTCGAAAACGCTATATATCCGCCGGGGAAGGTCTTTATCCAGCTTATCCACGGCCCGTCCCCTAAAGAGCACATCGCCGCCGACCACCGGTTGGCCTTTCCACTTTTTATCATCGATAACGACTTTGGGCGCGTCGATACAGATAGAGCCGCATGGTATTCCCATATTTTTTGCCACCCTAACCGCCCGTACCGCGGAGGTCTCGCCGCCGTCGGGATAATGAAAATCGTCATCTGAGAGCGAAAGATCGTCGATTCCCATATCAGCCAGAGGTTTCAACCAGAGTTCGGCGTCGCGATCCGATTCCGCCCAGTAAGCGTTGGTAACGATTCCGACCTTAAAGCCCATCGATTTAGCCAGGCGAATCGATTCGATCATGAGGGGGTAATACAAGAACGGCTCGCCTCCCTCGAAATAGGCGGTATCGACCGTCCCCGTCGCTTTCATTTGCCCCAGCAAGTTTTCCACCTGATCGATAGTGAACACTCCCTCGGCGTTGGGGCCGCAATACAGGAAACAATGATCGCACTCGAAAGTACATTTATATGTTAGCAGAAAATGGACTCCGGTTAACATATCGCGTGCCTCCAAGGTGATTTTATTCCCATCGTGACGCGATAGAGTATCCGAAAGCAGATACTTACGACAATCTAACTCTACAAGCAGGCTCTTATCGATTTCACCGCTTCGGCATATCCTGTCAATAGAGAATCCGTAATAAGCGGCAGGCCTGTGAAGATCTCCTCGACCGCCTTTGTCTCGGCGAGTTTGATCAGCCGTTGTTTGTCGAAATCGCCGGCCGCGACGGATCCCATGGACAGCCTCGATCCCAACGCCGCCGCTTTCGATATCAGGTTGAGCTGTTCGATTCGCTCACCGAGGCTCTCAGCCTTAAGATATGAATCGCTATCGAAAACGAGGAAGTCGCCCTTGAGCCTGGCCGCTTTTTTAACCAGTTCGATCTCTGGTTTTATCTCGAAAGCGACGAGGATATTCTCCACCTGCAGCCGGGTGACGATATCCTTATAGGAATCCTCATAACTACCGTCGAAAGCGAAAATAGCCAGCGACGGTTTGAACTCCAGAAGCGCGTCGAGCCATTGTTCCTCTATGGATACTCTCACAGAAAGGTTGATATCGAGGTATTCGGCCAAAGCTGACATAACACGTCGACGTACGGGATCATAGGCGCCGCCAAGGCCAAAAACTATACCGTCAACACCACCCGATTCCAGGGCTAAGGCATGTTTCAAAAGCGGCTTATACGGTTCTGTGCCGCCGCTATACAGCCGGTAAAGGGGTTCTAAATCTATACTCAATCTAATCATAGCTACAGATTAGGAGTAAACTCCGGGTTCAGTCAAGGACAATTCGAACATCGGGAACCAGGAACGGGGGCCGAGCGTTTATTAACAATGATTATAATTCTCAAATAAAGGAGGTTTAGGATGAAGAGAATTCTGATTCTACCGGTCTTATTTCTGATGGCCGCGACGGCGGCCGCCCAGGATTCGAAGACTTTTTATGTTGGCGACGAGGGAGGCCGGGATGTGGTTACTTTCACGTCGAAAGCGCCATTGGAGACTATCGTTGGTAAAACGTCCGCCGCGAAGGGTTTTATCGAGGTCGATATCAACGATATCAATAACTCGATTAACGGAAAATTCGAGGTTGACCTGACCAGCCTTAAAACCGGAATCGATATGCGCGACGGACATATGCGCGATAATTACCTGGAAACCGATAAATTCCCGAAAGCAATTTTCGAATTGTCCAGCGTAAAGGAAACGAGCAGTATAACACTTGAAGATCAAAAACCGGTAGAGTTGACGGTCGATGGCAATTTCACCGTGCACGGGGTAACCAAGCCGATGACCATTGCCCTCACGATTACCTATTTCGCCGAATCGGAGAGCACCAAACAGAGATTACCCGGCGATCTGCTTCATATCGAAGGGACTTTCGACGTTTTACTCACCGATCATAATATAGAGATACCGAAGTTCGTGATATTGAAGCTCGATGATAAGCAGGTTATAAATATCGATCTCTTCAGTTCCACCGGCCTGGCGCCGACGGAAACCGCTAAGTAAGCTAAATTCGTTTTTCCTAAAAAAGCAAAGCCGCCCCGTTTCGGGGCGGCTCAGGGCGTTGACATTAAATCAGAATATCATTGACTATTCATATATCATAGCGCATATTTTGACAGGGTTGTTTGGTAAATCATCATTCTAAGGCGTTCAATCCCACGATAATACGTGGGGTCGATTGATATCAGAAGACAGAATTACATTTCAGGTTGAAACAATCAATCATTCGAAACAAGGAGGATCGGTTATGAAAGCGCTTGTGAAACTGGGAGTATCCGTAGCGGTTTTACTAGCCCTATCGTGCAATGGCGATAAGGCGAGCCAGGAGACTATCGACAAAGCGAATGCCGTGAAAAAGGAGGCGGCGGTAAAACTCGATAAGAATCTCAGGCAGATGGCTCTGGCGACAAAACAGATCGCGGCGCCGTTGAAAGCTCTTACGGCGGAGGAGATGGCGTCTGTGGTATCGCTTATTATGGTATCGAATAATCTGGCCGCCGCGAGAGCCGGCGGTATCGAATTCGAAAAGGAAATCCGCGAGATATTCGTCGCCGAATTAGTGGCGATTTCGCCCGGGCTGGGGAGGGCTGTCGATCCGACCGTCCACAGGGGCGGTTGCTGGGATCAATCGATTGCCTATGTCTCCGCCCTGGTCAGTTGTGAAAAGGAAGGGACGAGCGAGGAGGATTGCTGGGAGGCCAATGGGGCCTTGGGAGCTTTGATGGCTTGCGAAATGCGGGAAATCGGGAAATTAAAAGAGGAAATCAAAGACATATGGGGTGGCTTCCACCCGCCGAAGCCCGGCCCCTGGCCGGATGTGACAATCGATCCCGATCGCCCTAAACCTGTCGAACCGCGATAATCCGCGACAGTAGATATTCGTAGGTCGAAAGGCTTGTCCTTTCGACGATACTATCGATGTCCTCCCGTGTCGAAACCGTAAAGGTTTCGACCTACTCGTTGAATAATTCTGGCGAATTTCCCGTGCCGTCAGGTCTCCGTACCTGACGGTTACGGTGTCAAGTGCGGAGACTTGACACCATATCCAACACGGGCGAATATCAATTCGCCCCTACGGCAACTTTTTTATGTGGCAGGCAGGGGTCCTCGTCTGCCTGCGCTGGCGTTGGTGCACGTGGACGTACACCAACCACGGGTTCGGGAACCGATGCCCGCCGCCTCGCGCGTATGTGAATTTCTATATTCTTTCCATCAAATCCCGGGAGATTTGACCTGTGACGCTATTTTTTTCTTTTCTTCTTTTTGGCAGGCGCGTCGATCTCTTTGACGATTAATTTTATCAGATCCAGGATAAGCTTGACGTTTTCCGGCGGGATGCGATCCATAGATTCGAAAAAGAGCTTGGCCTCCGGGGGCATCGCCTTAATAATCCGGCGGATCTCGGGGTTGTCGATGATCTCAACTTGAGTGCCGGTGATAAGGCTATCAATAGTGGTTCCGAGTGCGATGGCAATTTGGTAGAGGCTCAGCCACTGGATTTTTTTGATCTCCCCCTTGAGAAATTCATTAACGGTAGAATTGCTCAATCCGGCCTCTTTAGCCAATTTATAGGCACTGAAATTTACCCGTTTCATGAATTTTTTAACGTTTTGGGCCAGTTTCCTGGCTTCTTCGTCTTTGTTTAACTTTTTAATTGGCATAGTATTACATTTTTTTTAAAAAAAAGCTAAATTTTCCTTGACAATGACGATTCTTCGTAGTAGCTTCATTACGAACAATCGTAGTATTTGCTCTTTTCAACCAAACACCCGATAGACAGCTTAGGTTTCCGGGCGGGTGATTTGGCGAATGTTTTTTCAAAGAGCAGAGGCGAGCGGCGAAATTCACGGTTTTTCGGTAAAAAAAGGCACAGAACAACCGTGGTATCGCCTGCAAACATCCCCCCCGGGTGGATCAGGCGGCAGGTCCGACGCGAACTCCGGGCCTCCGTCTGACTTATCTATGGGGTAAGCGCTTGGTATGTCAAGAATAGAATTTCCGCGGTTAGGTCGTACTATAGACAAGTAGCTAGTAGGTCGGGAACCCCGCGCTCCCGACATTGGTGATGTGGTGTCGGAAGTTACTTCCGACACAAATGCCCGAATGCCTCAGAAGTAACTTTCCATACGGATCCGTAGGACTGACGCCACGATAGCGACTTTACCCCGGCCCGCCATGCCCGCCGCCCCGCGCGAATGTGATGTGATAGTGGGTTGCTTGACAAGGAACGGGATAGGCGGGCCTTTTCTAACTGAGCAAATTAAACATTTTATACTGTTTTCCAAAGTTGGGCATCTCAAGTTTTTAATCATCTATATTTATAATTTATTACTGAAAGATGCAGATTGAGGACTAAAAGCCTATTTCCAAATCTTGCTTTCCTGTATATTATAGGTCAAAGTATAGGGATCTTGCTTTGGTTTAAGATAATCTCTTATCGCCAATAGCTCCTTTTTTATCATATTGGGGTGCCTAAACTCGAAAAATAAGCCAGTAAACATAGAAGGCGGAAGCGAAAGCGTAAATTCCCCCTTTCCTAACGTGAACATTTTCTGTGCCAATTTCTCGGGGTTATCTTCTATAATTTCTTCTGTAGTTTCATAAACGTCCAATCCGCTATTCCTGAAATGTTCCGCTAGCAGATTGAAATTTATATAGGTCGTTATACATAATGAACCAAACATCAAATCTACACATGTTTTTTCCGAGAAAGGAAAAATAGAATATGGAGCTATAATTGGCGAAAATTCGAATCTATCATAATTTGAAAACCCCTTGGTAAGGCCCCTCCATCCCTCAGAAAATTGCCTATGTTGGCTGTCTAAAGCGTCGGATATATCAGTGGTTTCTTCTGCCTTATCAAAATTGATGGCTGTGGTGTAGGAGTAATCATTCAATTTATTAAAGGCATAACCTATATTGTTAGCTTTGCTAATAAGGTTTGCTAGTTTATCAAAATAATTCCTTGGGTAAAAATCAAGAGGTAAAATAATCCATTCTCTTCCCCCATCTTGTTTACGAGAATTATTAATGAAACCGATAACATCATCAATCGCTTTCAGTTGTTTTGGTGCGTGTTTTTTTGCATATCTAATCCCACTTTTCACTTCTGCAATATCGAAAATCCCTTTTTTTGTCTTGGAGACGACGTCACCAAATCTTATACAGTTAGTTATACAGTTTAGAATCGGAAGTTCGTCTTCAGCATAATATTTCATTAATAAAGTTAAAAGTTCGCCAGAAATACCTTCTTTTTGAATAAAGCCTGAATCTTGATGATCTGAAAGGAGATAAATTATACTCCGGTTGTAATTAAAAAACTTCCAAGCAAAAGCGTCCCCTACATCTTTGAGTTTGTTTCTAAATAATTCATAAATATATATCTCTCTATCTATTAATTCGGTACTCTCATCAGGTTGAGCCGCTTCTTTTTGTTTTCTCAAACCCTGAATAGTCTTTTCTGCGAATATTATATCGGCAAGAATATGCCATTGAAGATTTATAAGGCTTAACAAATTTCCATCATACCTTTTCCTAACAATCCTTAGATAATCCTCAACTACGCCTTTAAAGTCACTGGATTGAGCTAATCTCAACGCACTTAAGGTCTGATTTTTATCTAATTTTGCTATTCTTAAAGAGCTCCGGAATTTTAATTTTCTTTCGCGAGAATAATCATCTAGATCTGCCAAGAATAAACCTCCTCCAATTCTTATCGCGTGTCACAACTTGTTGTGACCGCGCTTATGTAGCGGTCATAATAAATTATGACACGCTGATTAAGCGGCCAAGTGAGGCCACGTAACCACACATAATCAGCATCAGGATGTCGTTTCGCTCCATCCTGACGCATGAAATTATTGCGTCTTATCCTACCCCAGCAGACTCAAAAATATCCCAGCCGCGACTGCGGAGCCGATGACCCCGGCGACGTTGGGGCCCATGGCCGGCATGAGCGGATTGATACGGCCGTCGGTGTGATCCGAGACGAACTTCTGCACCACGCGCGCCGACATCGGTACCGCCGAGACGCCCGCCGCCCCGATACAGGGGTTGATCTTCTTTTTCAAAAACAGGTTGATGAACTTGGCGAAAACCACCCCGCCCGCCGTGCTGAACGAGAATGCCACCGCGCCCAAGACGAGGATCAGGATCGTCTTGTATGTCAAAAAATGTCCCGAGTCCATAGTCGCGCCCACAGCCAGCCCTAAGAATATAGTCACGATATCGATCAGCGGGCCGCCGATTGTCTTGCGCAGACGGTCGGTCACGCCGGATTCGCGGATCAGGTTGCCGAACATGAGCATCCCGATCAGAGGCGCGCTCGACGGTATCGCCAGCGAGGCCAGGATGCCGGTTAATATGGGAAACAAGATCACGGCGGTCTTGGAGACCGGTATCATCTGGGGCATATCGATCTCACGTTCGCGCTGGGTGGTCAGCAACTTCATAATCGGCGGCTGAATAATCGGCACCAGCGACATATAGCTGTACGCCGCCACCGCCACCGGCCCCAATAGATGCGGGGCGAGTTTGGCCGTTAAGAATATCGACGTGGGGCCATCAGCCCCCCCGATAATCCCGATACAGGCGGCCTCTTTGAATGTGAAGCCCAATAGATACGCGGCTCCCAACGCGGCCACGAATATGCCCAACTGCGCCGACGCGCCGAGCAGAAACGTCAGCGGTCGTCCCAAAAGGGGACGGAAATCGGTGAGCACCCCCACGCCCATGAATATGATAGGGGGAAGCAGTTCGGTTTTGATACCGGAGTTATATATGAGGGCGATGATACCGTCGCTGTAAGAGCCCATCTCCGCCAGCGGAAGGTTGGCCAGAATAGCGCCGAACCCGATAGGAATCAGCAATAACGGTTCGTACCCTTTTTTGATGGCCAGGTAGATCAGGATCCCGGCGATGCAAAACATGACCCAATTGCCGAAAGAGAGGTTGGCGAACCCCGATCCGCGTAATAGTTCCAAGAATATCTGCATCGCTAAATGCCCGTTAGCCGACAGTCAGTATCGGTTTGGTTGAGTCTATCTCATCGCCGATGGATACGTTGATGCTCGATACCGTGCCGGCGATAGGCGATTTGATCTCGTGTTTCGCTTTCATCGCCTCCACGGCGGCCACCGCCTGCCCTTTGCTTACCGAATCGCCGACCTTGACCATAATATCGACCACCTCCACCGATCCGGCGAATGACGAGTAGATCGGACTTCCGCCGTTCGATGTCGGGATCGCCGCCGGAGGCGCGCTCGCCATGCTGGCTCTGGATGCCGGTTCTATGGTTACGGTGAATGTCCGCTTACTGCCGTTTTCCTCCACAGTACAGCGAGAAGTGATGGGGCCTGCCACGACCGCCGGGGGCGGTTTCGGCTCCTCTTTTTTCTTCAAGGGAATATCGATTTTGCCCTTGCCTGTGAGCAGACGGATACCCTCGTTAAGCTCCATTTTCTTGCCCGGAACCATGGCCGCCATGACCAGGAAAATATTGCGGTCGTTGACAGGAAGATTCCTTTCCTCCAACGCCTTTTTGGCCGGTTCGATATTTTTCGGGGCGGCTTCGAGCGGGTCGCCGGTAAATACCGGCAGATCGAGCTGTTCGGAGGCTACCTTAATGACTTCCGGATCGGGAGGCAACGGCGTCTTGCCAAAATAACCCAATACAGCCTTGCCGTAACCGGCGTCGATCTTTTTCCATCTGCCGTAGAGGACATTGTTGAAGGCCTGCAGCCAGTACTGCTGAGATCCGGGTGTCACGCTTGTCCACGCGCCACCGGCTTCCACCACCACGGGGAACTCGGATAGGACGTCGCTGTATTTATCGATAATGCCGGCTTTGACCATCATGTGCACGTTCGGCCCGATCGCGCCGCCGGGCATGGGGAACCCGAGCACTCGAGCGTCGGGGGTGGTCGTGGTGGGATTGAAATAGTAATCTTTCATCAGGTCGTTGAGCATATTTTCGATCATGGCCATCTTGGAAACGTCGATATCGAGCGAATACCCGGTGCCTTTCAAAGCGTGAGCCACGGAGCGAACGTCGGGCTGAACCGTGCCGCTGGCCATGGGCCGCACCGAGAGATCGACACCATCGGCTCCCCCGGCGATTGCGGCCATATAGCAAGCAACGGCCGTGCTGGCGGTATCATGTGTATGCATCCACAAGGGCATCTCCGGCGGCATGATCTTACGCAGTCCGATTGTCGTATCATAGATGGTCTTGGGGTCGGTGGTGCCGCTTGCGTCTTTTAAGCAGATGCTGTCGATACGCATGCCGCTATCCAAAAGCCTCTTTCCGATATCGATATAGAATTCCGGCGTATGGACTTTATCGGATTTGAAAGGGAGCCCCATCAAGGCGATACATACCTGGTGATGCATGCCGATATCGACAATAGGCTGGCCGGTTTTGATGAGGTTATCGACATCGTTCATGTAGTCGAAATTGCGATCCCATGTGGTGCCGTGTTCTTTCATCAGCTTGGCCTGTAAGCTCAAGCCTTCCAACGATTGGGTTGTCAAGGTTACACCGGAGACCGAGCGGGTCAGGATCTGCAGATCGACATCGGGCCCAACAGCGTCGCGGATCGCCTGCATATCGTCGAACGGGTTTTCACCGAGATAGAAGCAGGGGGCCTGGTAACGGGCGCCGCCGCCGAATTCGAAATGGCGAATCCCGGCCTCTTTAGCGGCCGCTTCCATAGCCGGGAGGAAGTCGTTCAAGCGAACTTTTCCGCCGAACGAACTCTGAAGACCGTCGCGGAACGGAGTAAACATCACCCTGATTTTTTTAGGAGTTTTTGTAAATATCATTTTATCTCCTCGATTTTAGTAATTTTTGTTCCGGGGTATGCCGATGATACGGCTGATGCCACCGCCGCCAGCACGGCGGCGTCGGATTCCGCTGTCTTCTGAGGGAATACCGCGGTTAAAACCTTCATAACCAGAGAGAGGAAAATGAGCAATAAAAATACCCCGACAAAAGCCGAGGCGCATACCATTAGGAGATTAACCGATTCCATACCGATTTCCCGTGTACTGTAACCGTCCCATCATATCGAACAGTCTAAAAAAGCGCAGCATCGTCACCCTATCCACAACAACGTCACATTCTCAAAAGATATTATAATCAATCGAGTCCAATATATCAAGCCCGAACAAGTTTTTCTCCGGTTTTGATTCTCAGGACAATATGTAAACAGGCTTTTACCCGTGGAATCCGAATCTCTCCCTGCTCGATCAGGCGATTTTCTTGGCCATTACCGCTTCCATAAAAGCCGGGGCTCCTTTGGGACGTTGATTCTGATAAACCTCCCGCAATTCATACCCGCCGCGCTCCCAGTAATTGACAAGACCGTGCTCGTAGATCGTGCGAAGGAGGATATAATCGTGTTTTCCTTCCCCCCCGGCGAATTTCTCGAATTCCTTCAAAACCGAACGGGCAACCCCCAGATGACGGTAAGCGGGTAATACGCTTAAGTTGGAAAGCTCGTAATACGGTTTTTCCTCGGTCAAGTGTTTCAGCTCGCTATCGGAATTCATCTGGACTATCCCGATCATTTTGCCGATCTGGAGGGCGACGAAAAAGCGGCTGCCTCGTTCCATCATAAGCCCGACATCCTCGGCGTTGATATGGGGGATCGGAAAAGGCGAAATGCCTCGCAGGGGCGTATTGTTACGATGGGCTTCCCTGATGATATAGGCGATATTGGCGACATCGTCTAAGGTAGCCGGTTCCATAGTCGTGGTCGGCATGAGGTATCGCCTCATATTTGCGCCGCGAAGATCGCGGGGAAATTTATCACCGTCGAGTTTCTGAATTTCATCGACATAGGGCATACCTTCGAGATGCTCTGTCCAGTCTTCACCCACCATCATCATATCGGCCATTTTTTGCAGCCGTATTTCTTCCCCGTCCCATCTTTTTCGCAGTTTCTCGATCTTATTTTTATCCAAAAGCATCACAGCATCCTCCCGAAAAACTAATTTTCAAAACGCGGCCAATATAATGGTAAATAGATCAGGCGGGCAATATTTTTCGCAAAAAAATCCGAATAAAAAATATCGCCCGCCTGATCGACGTTCACCTAACAATAAAAGTTCTTAATCCACCCAATCGACTATAAAAATATTTGTTTCTCGCGGTTTGGCGTTATTACGATTGGACGCGAACACCAGCTTCGCGCCGTCGTATGAAAACATCGGAAAACCGTCGAACTCATCGCTGTAAGTCACTCGCTCGATGTTCTGGCCGTCGGTATCGACCAGGTACAGCTCGAAATTGTGCTCTCTGGGGTTGTCGAGATCGGAGGAGAATAGAATCTTCTCTCCGGATGGATGATAATAGGGGGCGAAATTGGCCGCGCCGTTATCGGTGATCTGGGTACGCTCGGTGCCGTCGATATTGATCGTGAATATCTCCATTCTCGACGGTTTCACCAGGTCTTTCGCCAGGAGGTCCCTATATTCCTGTTTTTGCTCGTCGTCATTGAATATCTGCGCTCTGAAGACCAGCTTTTTGCCGTCGGGAGAGAAAAACGCGCCGCCGTCGTACCCCTCGTAATGGGTCACACGCTGTATGTCGGCGCCATCGCTGTTCATAACGTATATCTCCAGATCGCCGTCACGGGTAGAGGTAAAAGCGATTTTGCTTCCGTCACGAGAGTACACCGCCTCGGCATCGTAGCCGCTCGACGATGCCAGCACGGTCAGGTTGGAGCCGTCGGGATCGGCGTAATAGTTGTCGTACCCGGGGAAGATCGCCCAGACATACCCCTCCGACATGGATGGCGGAGCAGGGCAGAGGGAATCGGTTTGGATCGTCGACGCGTAGATTATGCTGTTATCTGTCGGATGATAAAAAGGGCAGGTTGTCCGTCCAAAACCGCTGGAGATCAGGCGTACATCGCTGCCGTCGATATTCATGCTATAAATCTGGTCGCACTCGAATTCGTCGCGCGTCGACTGAAATATCAACCTTGTATTATCGCCGGAGAAGTAAGCCTCGGCGTTTTCACCGTCGAATGTCAGTTGGCGCATGTTCTTGAAATGTATCTCCCCTGGCTTAATCAGCTCCTGTGCCGCCGAGAATATCGGAGAGAGAACGATAAAAAACATTAAAAAGACCCGAATCATCTTGCGCTCCTTTCCAGCTTAAATCCAACGTTGGGATCCGAGCTTGGCCGCGTAATTATAATCGAATATGATTCGAAAGCAACGTAAATTTTCTATTACGGTCGGCTTGGTAAACAAATACCAATTTATCAACTTGCCGCGGGCTATGCAAAATCAAAATCAGGTCAAAGCGTCATGGGCGATATTATCGATAAAGAAGTTATTCAAATAAAAAAAAGGGGCCTGAAAACAGACCCCCATATACTACAAATTGGCGAATTGCCTTAACGAGTTGAGCGATGGGTCCAACAAAACTTGGACTTACCCCAAGAGTAGTTTTTGCAGCGCTTTTTGTCTTTTGTCTTGCCAGCGCAACGTGATTTGCGAGTCATTTATTCCTCCTTGAATTAGTGTTATCAATAACTTATATCGGGTATGGTCCGGCCTACATTACCCCTTGATTTCGGTCAACGAACAAACTGTTCACTTTTGAAACATCTGATAAACAACCTCGAAATGGCCGCGATTTTCCGCGACAAGCGTTTTAGATAGTATAGCGACGTTTTTTGAGAGAGACGGACTATATGTTTCAAAGCGATTAAATCGCTGCTATTGTGTTGTGGAAAGAGGGATACGACCCGATGTGCCTTTGCGGATATTGTATAGAGCTGTCTGATCGGGATCTACTAACGGAATTCGAACGATAACATTCGTCCCGCCAGTCGCGGTGCCTGTGATTTCGATTGAGCCGTTGTGGGCCGTCACGATCCCATAAACCATGGATAAGCCCAAACCTCGCCCGGAGCCCTCCCTGGTTGTGAAAAACGGTTCGAAAACCCTGTTTCTGAACTCGTAGGGTATTCCCTCCCCTGTATCCCTGATCTCGAGAATTGCCAGATTCATCTCGATCCTCGTCTCTATGACTATCTTTCCGCTTCCGGCTATGGCCTCCAGCCCGTTTAAGGCCAGTTCCCTTACCATTGTCTTGAGATTTGATTTGTCCCCGTAAATCTGGCCGGAACCCGTGATAGTAACCTGCAGATCTATATTTTTCCCCTGCCTCTTGTTACCGGCCAATATATCGTCCAGTTCCTTTTTAGATTCCCCGATTATCTGGGCAAGTTCAACCTGCTGGAAACAATTGGCTTTATTTATCTTCACAAATAGATCGAATCGCTCTATTAACGCGGCGAAAGTGTCGATCTTTGTATTTAAATCTTCGATAGCCGAATCGGAGACCGAACCCGCTGAAAGATCTTTCAATCCTGATATTTTTTCCCGAAGATAAGAGAGGATGCCGCCGATATTTTCGGATATCCCTCCGGCCAGACTGGCTATAGCGGCGAGACGTTCGCTCTGCATGGTTCTGTTTTGCGAATTACTCAACCTATCAAAAGCTCTTTTTAGCCTCATGCACAACTGGGTTCGGCTTACCGAGGCCGCCAGGAAATGAGCCAATCTCTCGAGCCTGGTTCTAAGGCCGATAGGGAATTCGTCGGTATTATTCACGCCGATAGAAAAACATCCGAGTTGACGATCTCCCAGCAGGAGCGGGACGATCAATACGATGCAATTTTTCATCTCCCGACGAAAAATATCCTTTTGCGCCCCGAGATGTTTTTCTATTTCATCCGATTTTATTACCTGCGACTGTCCGGAAAGAATGGCGATCTTATGGATCGGCATATCATCGAGAGCATGAACCGCCCCCCGGGAGACAGCGACGTTTCCTTCGCCCGACCACGTCTCGGCCGCCAGAACGAGGTTAAGGCCTCCCTCATCCAGGATGTAGATACGACAGAACCTGACATTCTTGTTTTCCGTGATTTCAAGAGTAACCTTGTTTAGCGCGGTATGCAGATCCGGCGATGAGTTGACAGTTTCCACTGTCTCGAGAATTCCCTGAAATTCAGCCAGTTGTTTTCCGGTATCGAGATGCTCAAGCAGGCCTGTCATCGATACGGTAAGCCTTTCGGTCAGTTGTTCGCAGGCGCTTATAAGAGCGTCGTTTATTTTTTCGGACGGTTTAACGCCGAGGTCGATCAGGCCGCGGACGTCATCACCGTCTATCAGGGGGATGGCGATCCTTCGATTCTTAATCGATTTATCGTTTGTCTCTATCGATCTGGCGCGTCCCGTACCGCTGAGACCGTATATTTCCGGTTTTTTCTCCGATAAAGCTGTTAACCGGGGATCAGCCGGCTCGAATTCGTTACTAAAAACAATTTCCTTGTTTAATTCCGTATTGAACGTACCGTAGGGAATAAGCTCGTCTGTCGTTTCATCGACCATAAATATAGACCCGTCATGCAACCCAAGAACGTTTACAATTAACTCCAATGAACTTTCACCGAGCGACCAGGCGTTATTATAAGAATAACCCATAGCCAGCAATTTTATTTCCGCAGCGCGGCAGTTTTGTTCAAGCACGGTTTTACGACGAATACGATAGGCAACGAAAAAAACGGCGGCAACCCAGAGGGCAAAGGGAATGGCGGATTTTTTCGCTGTGGAAACAAGTGAAAATTTCATCGCGTAAACGGGTCTTTCCTCGTCGATTCCCATTATAACCGCCGCGAAAACCTCCCTATCGCGAATTACCGGCGCGTAAAGGACAGCGCATTCCAAAATCGTATTATCCGAGAATTCCAGGTTCGTTTGCCCCGATAGAGCTTTCATTCCGATTTCGGTCAACAAACGATTGTCTTCGGACGTTTCTCCCACAGAGAAGACAGGACGATTCTGCCGGTCGATCAGAATAATAAATTCCAATTCGCTTAGGAATGATGGCAGAAGATAAAGATCCGAAGCGAATTTATCATCGATGAAGTAGTTGTCGTCCATTACGATCGAGGCCCTGGCTGAGATTAGCGCGATCACGTCACTCCATTTTTCGGAAAAATTCGCTTTACGGGTCCTGTCGATATCATCGTGATAGATTACCACTGAAAAATAGAACATAATCAATGGCGCCAGAATTACAAGGACGAGATTGAAACTGTTTTTCAAGCCGATTAAGGCTGGATTTGATTTAGTTCTGTTCATAGATTTCTTCTATCGCGGCAATAATTTAAGATGATAATCCCCGGATTCGCCTAATTCTACTTCTCGTCTCAGGTTAGAATCTATAGAATTTGTCAACGGTTTTCCCCGGTCTATCCTGGCATTATCGATTTGAGTTTTAAACCCCACATACGGACGATTATCGCTAAATCCGCTGATATATTCGATTGCCGCGTTCGTGGTTATAAAGTCTATCGCCTGCCGGATATCGTCAAGAAGAGTAATCCGAACGAGGGCAGTATCCATCTTTTCGGTAAAGGCGGGATTCAGTTCTTCGGAAACGTCTATCCCGTTTTCTTTCAGCCAATTATCGGTGAGAATTCGAACCTGTCGGCCTATTTCAGCCAGATCGCCCGGTTCAAAAGTGCCCGGCTTTTCATTTCGAAATTTCGAAAGCGCCGTCAGCAACTCGGTTGATTTCTCCGAAAGTTCCAAGGCGATATTTAACCCTTCCTTCATATCCTCGGGATCATTGGAAGATAAGGCCAGATCGCTGAACCCGATAATTCCGCCCATCCAGTTGCGAAACTGGTGAATCACCCCACCAAAAAACGGCATTTCCTTTTCAAATTCGTTGCTAATCAAGAGAGTTAACCTTCTACGCCAGGGTTTCTGATTCTACTTAAAATATCGGAATATTCCGAATTATCATTAGACTTTGACTTCTACCTTATTGTCTTTACCCGACATTACTCTAACTAACGCATCCACGATCGATTGATCGTATTCCTTCTGCCCGAATCGCAATACGGATACCGCGCGGTACGGCGATTTCGATTTCTTGTATGGCCTTTTGGTGGTCATAGCGTCAAAAGCGTCCGCCACCGCCACAATTCTGCCGAACAATCCGATATCGGTTGTACCTGATGGATAGCCGGAGCCGTCGAGCCTCTCATGATGTTGGGCGATACAGGGATACGATCTATAGGGAACAACCGCCGTGTTCCTGACAATCTCAACGCCCCATTCGACATGTTTTTTGATTATGGACATCTCCATGTCGTCCAAGAGCCCTTTCTTATTCAGAATCTCTTCCGGCACTCTGGCTTTTCCCACGTCATGCAATAAAGCACCGAGAGTTAATTCCCAGAGGCCTGAATCCAATGTCAACCCGATTTCCCGACCCAGGGCGAGACTGTAGGTCGCCACATTGGCGCAATGAGTATGCGTATAATAATCGCTGGGAAGGATTCGTATAAGGTCTTTATATGTGGAGTCGCCATGCGATGTAAATGTAATTATCGTATCGAGCACGGCCGACGATCTCGTGATCAAATCATCCGATTCCGGTTCGGCCAGCAACTGACGAGCAAGGTAGGCCGAGGAATCGTAAACAATTGTGGCTTTTTTCATTATAGGCACGTTGTTGTCGTTGACTATGCTCTTCAGATTACTTTCGATATACTCGAAATACCGATCTTCTTCGTCTTTTTTGAAATAGAGATATTTAACATCGTTATCCAGCAACGATTGTAAGTTGTCCCGGGTAAACTCGATATCGCATTGCCTGTAGAGCACCGGGTCGTTGGGACCGTCGATGTACAGGTCGAAACCGGGTATCTGGCCGAGCCTTAAAAGCTCGAGATTAATCGGGGTAAATTCCCCGTAATTCATTTCTTTGGTCATCTTAATATAAATCGGAAAATTTAGGGAAACCTTTTAGATAGTATGAGATTATAATTAATTTATGAAACATGACATTCCCTTTTCAAATTATCGATAAATCGGGAGGTTAATATGATGGCAGGTATTATCATTATGACCGCGATTATTGTCTTATTTCGTGGCGGAGCTTATGGTTATCAGGAGGCCGAGGAGAAACAAAAAGCGGACAGCCTCTATTCCAAACCCGAATCTCCAACGGTTTCGATGGAGGAAAGTTTTGAAAAGACGGAACTGGACCCGGTCGAATTTCAGGAATCGCGATTCGCTTTTGCACCTAATTACCCAAATCCGTTCTGAGCTTCATCCAGCATAAGTTTTATGCTGCCCGAAGACGATAGCGTTAAAATCGAGATTTACGATATTAAGGGGAGAAAAGTCGATGAGCCGCTTAATAAATTTTTGGAAGCCGGAAATCATACAATTGTCTGGAGTGCGAATAATGTAGCATCGGGGGTGTATATCTACAAAATTACAATCCCCGATACAACCATAACCAGAAAGTTAGTGTTGTTCAAATAGAACATTGAAAAGCTATCGCTCTCTCCTTTGCTTTACACCCGCAAAGCCCTATATTGCTCCCATGATAGATACCCACGCTCACCTCGATTTCCCGCAATACGATAAAGACCGCGACGAGGTTATCAAGTCCGGTTTCCAAAACGGGCTGGAGGCGGTTATCAATATCGGGGTCGATCTGGAGAGTTCCCGAAAATCAATCGAACTGGCTATAGAATACGAACATATTTACGCTACGGTCGGAATTCATCCTCACGATTCCGGCAACGTTCCCAACGACTATATCGAACGGCTCAAAACAATGGCCGCTCATCCTAAAGTAGTGGCAATAGGCGAGATAGGACTCGATTACTACCGCGATCATTCCCCGCGCGAGGATCAACGCCGGGTTTTTGCCAATCAACTATCTCTGGCCAAAGAGCTCGATCTGCCGGTGGTGATCCATATTCGGGAGGCTATGGGGGATTCTATAAAGATTATCAGGGATTCAGGGGTAAATAGAGGAGTTTTGCATTCGTTTCCAGGCGACGAACAAGAGGCTCAAGCCGCGATAGATCTGGGGTTTCATATCTCCTTCGCCGGCCCAATCACTTATCCGAAATCTACTCGGCCGATGGTGGCGGGATCGTTACCGTTAAAAAAAATCCTGACCGAGACCGACTCGCCGTATTTGACTCCCCAGGCTTTCAGGGGGAAAAGGAATAAGCCGGAATATGTAAAACATGTAATCGAAAAACTCGCCGGAATTTTCTCGCCGTACACTTATGACGATATCGAACGGATAACATCGTACAACGCCCGTTGTCTTTTCAATATTCCCCGTGATGAAACGGCGAAGATTGTCTATAAGATCAGAAGGTCGCTTTATATAAACCTTACCAACCGATGCAGCTGTAATTGTTATTTCTGCCCGCGCAACACCGGTAACGGCTACGTGGCGGGGCATTTTCTTTTGTTGCAAAGGGAACCGTCGGTAGCCGAGATCTTAAATGAGATAGAAAAACAGGCCGATTTTAAAGAGGTAGTCTTCTGCGGCCTGGGAGAGCCGACTCTGAGATTGCGAGAACTTTTGGAAATTGCCGGAAAGCTTAAAGCGAAAGGGCATTTTGTCCGGCTCAATACCAACGGTCACGGCGGATTGATAAACAAACTCGATCTGCCGTCGAAATTGGCCGGGGTCGTGGACAAGGTGTCGGTTAGCCTCAACGCTCCCGATGCCGGCACTTATATCAAGATTTGCAAGCCGGATCGGGGAGACGAAGCTTACCAAGCCATGCTTGATTTCATCAGGGGCTGTGTCAGGTTGAACATACAAACCGATATCTCCGCCGTCGAGCTTCCCGAAGTAGATATGGAGGCTTGCGGGGCGATCGCGGAGGAGCTTGGAGCCAATTTCAGACCGCGTAAATATCAGGCGTAATGAACGGTTAAACCATGGTAACGGCGAAGAAAAGATTCGGCCAGAATTTCCTGACCGATCCGCGTAAAGCGGCCAAACTCGTTGACTCGCTTAATATAATAGAAGGCGAGTCGGTGCTGGAGATAGGACCCGGAACCGGTATCCTGACCAAAATATTGTTGGATAGAGGCGCCGATCTCGTGGCTGTCGAATTAGACAGGGATCTGATCCCGGGCCTTATGGAACGATTCGGCTCTAACAGACGGTTTAAGCTTGTGGAGGACGATATTATCAACGTAGATCCGGCCGCCCTGTCGTCATCGGGTTTCAAGGTGATAGGAAATCTTCCCTACAATATCAGCGGGGCGATGGTAGAATGGCTCATTGATTTTTTCGATTTTATCAAGCTGGCGGTGATGACCGTACAGAAGGAGGTAGCCGATCGTTTGAGGGCGGATCATGGATGCCGGGATTACGGCTCTTTAACAGTGCTTGCTCAATCGTTTTTCGATATCTCGCGCTTATTTAATATTCCTCCCGGTTGTTTTTCACCCAGGCCGAAAGTGAACTCAACGGCGCTGTTCCTCAAACCGAATAAGAAACTTGACGATATTCTATATCCCGATTTCAAGGATTTTGTCAGGGGTTGTTTTTTTCAAAAAAGAAAAAAACTCACAAATTCCCTTGTGGCATCATCGGGAATAGACAAAAATATAATAGAAAATCGGCTTGCGGCCATGGGAAAAACCGTAGACTGCCGCGCGGAGGAGCTTTCACTCGAGGAATTCTACGATCTCTACAGATTGATGCAATGATGTTAGCCAGAATAATATTAACGGCCGTTTTGTTGGCGATCTCGATCCCCTCAAGGGTAATGGCCGATATACGGCTGTATTTCGACAGGGATAACAACACCTATAACTGGGTAACTACGGTAAACCACTCCATAACCGGAAAAGGTATCAGTTTCAAATCGTATTTCGACGGGCATTCGAACCTTATTAAGGGCGGATATAACCGCTGGCAGGAAAGCGCCACCACCGGTTTCGATTCGGAAATCTCCATCGTAAACCGTCTGGCCATGATCATCGACGGCCGCTATACGGTAAACGGTCTGGATAAGCGTAGAGTAAAGACAACCGAGATGGCTCTGGGGCTGTCATATCAACCGATTGACGCTTTAAAAATTAGTCCCTCGATGAGGGCGGCTGATAAAAAACGATCCGAACTCGAGACTCAACTGGACGAAAAGGGGTTAGGATACGGCCTGAAAGCCGATCTGTCACCGTCGAAGATCAAAGGGATCATGGTGGACGGCGCGATATCCTACAACAAGGTCAATCTCTCTAATATTCCCTGGCAACGGGGGGAGGGGCGGTTTGACGCTTATACCGGTTTCTGGCGGTTGGATACGGTTTCGGTTTCCCTGAGGGGATTAGAAGCGACAAAAAAATATTATTCCACCGGCGGAAATGTCGAGGGGATTATAAAGCAGATAAAGCAGGAGCGTTTGGCCGTCTTTTCGGTAAATATTGATTTACCATCGAATTTCAGAATGAAAATCGATGGCGGCGCTCATCTTTCGAGATATTTGTACAGGCAAAACCAAGCGGATAATTTTGCCAAAACGAGGCGAGACAATTACGGCCGCGGCGGCAATTACCGGACAAGCGTGTTCGGCAGAATAGGCGATATCGCCGATATATCGGCAATCTACCTCTGGAGCGTCACCAGCGAGGATTTCCAGGGACTCGAACTCGATCAGGATACTGAAAAAGGAGAGCTGTATCTTAACGGAAAAGTGAAATTATCAAGACGTGATACGCTTTCTATCGATATCATGCTCGGAGTGACGTCATATTCCAATCCGAACGTCAACATGATCCTCGACAACAGGGACCAGGGAACTATTCTGATCAACGGACGATACAGCCATCGGTTCAGCGATCATTTTCTGCTCGGAGCGACCGGGGGAGCCAACAGTTTTCATCAGATCTATCAGTCGGGCGCGAGATCGGCCAACAATAATAGAAACGATACTTATCTTCTTTCCCCGTACGCCGAATGGGATCTTCACGATAATTTAGCGATAAAGCAATCGTTCGACATCCAGGCTAATTACATTTCTTTTGATTTCGACCGCAAGGTAATCGCCACCAAAAACAGAATTTTCCGGAGAGCGACATCGCGAACCGACCTGGTATTGCGGTTATCGCGACGCCTTTCGATAACCCAGGGATATCTTTACAGGTACGAGGATTATGGGCTTTTAATCTGGGATGACGGTTGGCAGCAGTCTGTAAGCTGGGACAGGAAGCGAAATGGCCTCGAAACCAGGCTTGATTACAGGCCCAGCGGAAAAATCATAATAACACCATATTTTTTCTGGGAAAAAACCGGCGATTTTCATAGAAGCGTGGATCCGGGGTCGGATTTGCTCGCTCCGATGGAGATACGGTATTTAAGGGACGAACAGGTGAAAATGTTTTTCGAGTTTGAGACAACCTTCCACTGGAGCGGCAACAGGAGGTTTACGGCCGGTTTTTCTCATCGGTTGCGTAAATTTATGGATCGCCCGAAAGAGACCAACGATTATATTAAGATCTCGATGGAGTATATGTTTTGAATCGACGATTACGCCAATTGACGATAATAACGGCGGCTTTGGCGCTCCTTAGCGGTTGTGCTAAAAATCCGTTCTCAACCAGGGGTACGGAAGATCCGTACGGTTCCGCGGGAACCTGGGAAACCCCGCAATCGCCCGAGGCCGCCCTGAGAAACCTGATTTCCGCCTATAATGAACTGATAATCTCCAACTACCAACTCTGTTTTTCAGATTCATTTGTTTTCTCCTCGCCGGAGGATTCTATCGACGCGGTCAATGACGGCCAAGGCGATCTTTTCGCCGATTGGGATAAATCGGTGGAGATCAGCGCCGCCGCCAATCTTTTTTCTACCTATTCCGCAAACGACAGCCTCGATATCTATTTGATCCTGTTGCCGGCTACCGAATACGCCGATATTGTCGAGGATACGTCGGCGGTAATGTACAGAGCTTACAACCTTATGCTGGTAACGGCCTCCGGAAGCGATGCCGATACTACCAGAGCCGATGGCCTGGCTACGTTCGTCTTAAAGCAGGAACAGCTCAACTGGTGGACGATTACCTGGTGGGGAGATATTCCAGCCCTTTCGGGAGAAACCGACTGGGGAGATATAAAGGCGGAATACAGACGATGACCCGAAGAACACTGATATCGATCGTGATCGCGGGAACGGCGATTATAGCCTGCTCGAATCCATTTGCCCCTCCCGAGGTCGGTCCCGGTACGCTTGCCCCGATACTGCCCCAGAATTGCTCAGAATGCCCCGATTCGGTTAACGCCTTCGCGGTATTATCGAATCTCAAATATGCCTACGAAAACCGTGATATCGACGTTTACGAAAATCTCCTGGATAACGATTTTCTGTTTATCTATATAGACCAGGATCAGCATGGAGAGATAGAGCGGATCGAGGTGCCCCGCGATGGTACGTCGGGCGATTTAAACAGCACCGGGCGGATGTTCGAGGTTTTCAACGAGATTCGCCTGGATACTTGGATTCCTCGTCGACTGGATCGGGAAGGCCCCGAAACGCCGGCCCATCCGGACGAAACCTGGGAAATATGGATAGTGACTTTCCATTTGTACTTAAAAGACTTAACCGGAGACTATAATTTCCAGCAGTTCGAGGCAAACGGGTTGGCCTTTTACAAAATTCGGAAATCCGCCGACGGTTACTGGCGCATCGTAGTCTGGGAGGATCATTCTTTTTCATGATAATTTTTCCCGACCGGATAAGCAGATCGGAACGAAAGAAATTTAAAAACGTCAAAAAAGCCAGGATCGCGCTGTCGCTGGCTGTCGCGCTATCACTCCTCGTAATCGGGAAGGCCTGCCTGAATGATATAGAACGGTTTCTCACCCGATCTATATTCCGGTTTTCCGAAAACGCCGAATTCCCGCTTCTGGCCGATTCGCTTATCGCCAGAACCTCCGCTGATTTTCGTTTGAGCGATTCGTTATCGATTGATTCGGTTATCACGCCGATCGACGGTTTATCTTATCGTCGGTTTCGCCAGCCCTGGCCGAATAAGCTGCCGTTTGAGTTCTATATAGAGAGACTCCAGAGGCTCTGCCGAGAAAACTCCCTTTATTGCGAATGTACCGATTACGGGAATGAAGTCGTATGCTCGATTCTACTCGATAACCGCGTAGGGGGCGAACTAAGGCTTGAGAAGAGACGGAGCGCGAAACTCGAGAGAAGGTCTTTATCTATCGTAATCGAAAACCTCGGAGCTTTGGGAAACGAGAAATTGTTGGAATTGATAGAAATCGGTCTGCCCTTCGCCTATATCGGATCGCCCAATACATATCCCGCCGGAAAAATCAAAAAAGCGTTGTCGTCGAAACATATCGCCGCCATTCTCGAATTACCCGGGAGAGAAGCGGATATAATAAAACCTCGCGGTAAGAAGGGAAGATCATCCTCAAAAGGGAATAAAGACGCCGGCGCGCGCGTCTCCGATATTCTGGGAAGACATCCAAACACTAAAGTTCTCTTTTTCGACAGATCGAAGGGATACGATTTACCTTTTGTAGAAGAAATATTGCGAAAATCCGCGATCGATGGGATTGCCTATTTATATGACAAATCCGAATCCGATATTATCGATAGCCTGGCATATTCATACGGCTTGGACATTATCAGTGTGAAAAATGTTGCGGAATACAGGATGAGCAACGAGGACGAATTCAAGGCCAGGTTGATTGCCGAGATGATCTCCCCGGATTTTCCCGATAACGGATATCTGGCTGTCGATTTGGAGAAAATCAGTATCAAAACGCTGCTAAACCTGAAAACATTTGCGCATAACGCGAATGTTAAGTTTGTGGCTTATACAGATTTAGCTGAAACCGTATTATTCCTTCAGGGGATCGATTGAAAGCTGGCAATAGGACGCTTCTTTTAAATCGGGAAGCTGTCTTTCCACGAAATCATGATCATTCAGCCAGACATGGAAACGGGCGGCCAGTTGACGCGGTGTCAACTGTTCATGCCATTCAAGTTCGAGGAAATCGATGATATCCTCGCCGATACGGGCATCTTTCATTTTCAGGCAGAAGCGCACATTCATCATATTTTTAATTTCGGCAAAGGCAAAAAAATCTTGACTAAGATTTATCAGTAAACTATATTACTGGTGGCTACTGAGTTATCGTTAAAAATCCCGGGGCTTTTTAAGAAATCAGGGAAATCAGTCAGGCGTCCCAGGATCTTCTGTAAGAAATTTCATAATGATCGCCGTGCGCGAGATGTTTTTCACGGTTAGGTGTTCGAGGGGTATTGAAGGTAGAGAATGTCGTTTGAAAGAATAATTGAATCCGCCGTTTTGTTGTTTATTATGCCTGCTTTATACATTCTATATTATCAGCTCACAAGAATATATTTAATCGCGCGGAATAGAATCTATCGATCATCGCTGGATTGCCATCTGGCGGCTATAATGCGAAAAGGAAACCGGAAAATAAGCAGGAGACTCTCTATGCCCAATGGAGACCGATTGCCTCGATTGTCGCGAGTCGGGCTTATACTTCTTATAGTGTTAACAGGCCAGATCTTATTCAGCGTCGTGTCTTACGCGCAACCGCCGATAGGCGCGTTTTATTATCCGTCGGATAATATTCCACCCGGGCCCCCTCCCAATTACAATCAAGTAGACACCTCTTATTTCATGGGGGAGCCACCGATCCCGCTTCCTCCTCCGGATTCCGGCGGAGTTTACGTTTGGGTGGACTCTGAGGGAAATTGGAATCTGGCTAACCACATTTATTCTCAAGGAAATTCACTCGAACAATTTCATGGAAGCGTGCTGGCCATGCTGGATTCGCCTCCGGAACCTGATGTTAATGTTTTCACCACGAATTTTGAGTTGTGTGCTGATCCGGATAATCCCGATTGTACCCAGTGTTATAAGCAGAATGATCGATGGGGCTGGTATCAGTGGGCTGAGAATTTATATGAGATTTGGTGGGATGTTTCCACTCGTGAATGGAAAAACGGAGACGGTGACCCCAATGATTTCATGAAAATTATGATTGTCGGCTGCGCGATCGATTTCAATGTTTGGTCCAGCGGCCACGGAGGACCATTCGACACGGATCAAATATTTCTCGGTTCCTCGATGATAAGGTTGAGCGATGTCCCGGGATTTACGGATACTTATCCGGGCATAGAGGATCCATACCAGTCTCAGGCCGGGGATGATCCTACCCGTGATCCCAATATCACAGTATTTACTCCGATCGAGGGTACCGGCGCCTCTTATAATCTCGATGGGGTCATAAATTCGGGGCAAATGTATCCATGCGGGCGGATTCTCGGCCAGGAATATGGTAATAGGTTCGCGGAAACGTTTGTTTACGAAGGAAACGGCATCCAATTTTCATCATCGTGCCTGACCGATCCATGTGACTTCAATAATGCCCCCATAGCCGTTAGTCCTGACGATTTAACCATGATCGTCTGCGATTTGGCTGAAATTTGCCTGACAGGATTTTCATATAGCGATCCGGATGGTAATTTATTGTCAGTTGAGGTTACGGGCGGCACGCTAAACGGCGAAACGGTTTGTTTCAATCCTGTCGAGGGAATTAACACGATTACTTTGATCTGCGTCGATGAATGTGGCGCCGCGGATACCGCGATAACTCAAGTGACTGTTAATTTGAATCAACCGCCGCAGGTTACCTGCCCTCCCGATATCTCTATTGATTGTTCGGGGTCCACAGATCCGTCGTACACCGGTTACCCGACGGTTACCGATGACAACGATCCTAACCCCGTAATAACATACAGCGATGTTTTTGGATTTTACGCCATAACCCGCACCTGGACAGTTACCGACGATTGTGGAAGCAGCGCCGAATGCGATCAAATCATCACATTGGTCGATACCACTCCCCCGACTATCACCACCTGCCTGGACGGATTTACTGTTGAGTGCGTGTCCGAAATTCCGGAGCCGGATATCAACCTTATCGCGGTCATCGACGATTGCGATCCCAACCCGGTGGTTACTCATGATGGCGATATTTCCGACGGCAACAGTTGTCCTGAGACCATCACCCGAACATATCGGGTTACCGACGCTTCCGGCAATAGCGACGTTTGCGTTCAGATTATTACGGTGTTGGATACAACGCCCCCAACCATAACTTGCCCGCCCGGTATTACCATAGAATGCGGCGCTTCAATAGAACCGGAATTTACCGGAATACCGTCCGCTGGCGATAACTGCGGCGCCGAACCGGTCTTAACCTATGCCGACAGCCAAGTTGATAATGTCATCACCCGCACCTGGACAGCGACGGATCTTTGCGGCTTAAATTCCAGTTGCGATCAAATCATCACATTAGTCGATACCACTCCCCCGACTATCACCACCTGTCCGGACGGTTTCACCGTTGAATGCCTGTCCGAAATACCGGAGCCGGATATCAACCTTATTACGGCCATCGACGATTGCGATCCCAACCCGGTGGTTACTCATGATGGCGACGTTTCCGACGGCAACAGTTGTCCTGAGACGATCACCCGGACATATCGAGCTACGGACAATTCCGGCAATAGCGATATTTGCGTTCAGATTATAACGGTGCTGGACACAACACAGCCGACCATAACCTGTCCGGAAAACCTGACCATAGCCTGCAGCGATCCATCGGATCCCGATAACACAGGGTATCCGACCGTTTCGGATAACTGCGAGGTGTCGGAGATAACTTATTCGGATGTGACAACCGATGAGCTTATAACCCGCACCTGGGTTGCCATCGATGCTTGCGGCAATACAATCGATTGCGAACAATTAATCACAATCGCCGAAAACCTGCCGCCGATTGTCGAGTGCCCGACCGAACCGGTAACCGTTATAACGCTTAATCTTGAAGATGAAATATGCTTTACGGATATAGTCCATTATGATCCCGACGGCGAACTTGAATCGGTGTTGGTAAACGGTGTTCTAATGACCGGCCCGGATATTTGTTTCGTACCTCAAAACTGGGGGCTTAACCAGGTAACCATAGTTTGCGTCGATGAATGCGGAGCGTCTACGGAATGTTCCTTTACGGTAATAGTCGGGGCGTGCTATTTTCTACCCGGCGACGCCAATGTCGACGATAACGTTAATGTCGCCGACGTGCTGGATATGCTAAACCACCTCAAAGGAATCAGTGATCTACCGGACGACGGGCAATGTGATTGCTATCCCAACGTGCCGTTTGTGCCCTTCTACGGCGGTGCTGACGCTAACGGAAGCTGCAGGTTTAATGTCGCCGATGTCATTCACCTGTTTGACATTCTTAGAGGGTACGGAGGCGAGATTCAATACTGCCCGCTCTGTCCTCCTACCGAGGGGTGGCTTCCTCCGCTTCGAGGCGATGATGGCGATCCCAAACCGCTTCTAAATAGCGGTATGAAATTACCAGCGAATAATTAAGATAAAGATGGGCTGCGCAAAAAAGGTCGGTATCTCGCCGACCTTTTTTTTGCCTGGAATTTCCCAGATAAAAAAGCGGACGGCGCGAACCGTCCGTTCGAGTTAATCTCTCTATTAACTGATCGCCGCTCCCGGCGGAATTTCGGTATCGGTGGATATTAGCACCAACTCTTTGCCCGATTTCGCCGCCAGAAGCATACCGTCCGATTCCACACCCCTGATCTTAGCCGGTTTCAAATTGGCTATAATCACAAGGGTTTTCCCGACCATCTGTTCCGGGGAATAATATTGAGCCACACCGGCGACAATCTGCCTTTGTTCATCGCCAAGATCTAATTGCAGTTTCAAAAGCTTATCTGTCCCCTCGACTTTCTCCGCGGAAATCACCTTCGCCGTTTTCAGCTTCAGCTTCGCGAAATCGTCGTATTCGATCCTTGCATCCTCCGCCTTCTTCTTTTCAGGAGAAACCGCTTTTGGCTTTTGAACGCGCGGGAAAAGACCGTCGCCGGGCTCGATCTTCAGACCCGATTTCAACCCGCCCCAACGGCAAGATTCCAGACTAATCTCGTCTTCGATGTTTAACCCCAACTGTTTTCGGATCGCTTTGCATTTTTCCGGCATAATGGGAGAAAGCAGTATAGACGATATCCGTAAAGAATCAGCCGCGTTATAAAGAACTGTCGCCAATCTCTCTGTCCGGCCGTTTTTGGCCAGATCCCACGGTCTGTTTTGTTCGACATAGCGGTTGGTTGCCCTGACCAGTTCTAAAATCCCCTCGACCGCCTGGTTGAGAGAGTATGTCTCGATTTTTTCCTTGATCGATCCTGTAAGCGACTCCGCCTTTTGCTGAAGTTCCGTATCTGAATCAACTGTTTCGTCCGGTGAAGGGATTTTCCCATCGGTATATGATGATATCATTTTCATTACCCGCGAAAGCAAATTCCCCAGATCGTTGGCCAGATCGGAATTGTAGCGTAATACGAACGATTCCTCCGAATAGTTGGCGTCCTGCCCGAGCGACATCTCTCTTATAAGGAAATACCGGAAAGCGTCAACGCCGTACACTTCGGCCAGATCCAGCGGATTGACCACGTTGCCGAACGATTTAGACATCTTTCTATCGCCGGCAAGCCAGAAGCCGTGAGCGAATATGGTTTTCGGCTGTTCCACACCCATCGCCTCGAGCATACAGGGCCAGTAAACGGCGTGAGTGGTCAGGATATCTTTGCCGATCAAATGCACCGCCGGCCACCATTTTTTAAATTTCTTATCGTCCTCATGATAACCGATTGCCGAAATATAGTTGATCAAAGCGTCAAACCAGACATAGCAGACGAAATCGCTATCGAAGGGAAGTTCAATACCCCATGTCAGCCGGGATTTCGGCCTCGAAATGCAGAGATCTCCGAGCGGTTGTCTCAAAAAACCCAAAACCTCGTTGCGTCTGAATTCGGGGAGTATGAATTTAGGATTGTCTTTAATGTACCCGATCAGCCAGTCCTGGTATTTGGACATTTTGAAAAAGTAGTTCTTTTCGGTTATTTTAGAGACCGGGCGGTGGCAATCGGGACAGTTGCCGTCAACAAGGTCCTTCTCGGTCCAGAACCGCTCTTCATGCACGCAATACCATCCCTCGTACTCGTCGGAATAGATCTCGCCCTTGTCGTAAATTTCCTGTAAGATTTTTTGCACGACCGTTTTATGTTTTGGATCTGTTGTTCGTATGAAATCGTTGTTGGAGATTTCGAGGTTGACCCAGGCTTTTTTAAACTTATCCACCATGCGGTCGCAGTAAGTCAAAGGATCGAGATTGTCTTTTTTAGCGGCGGCCTCGACCTTTTGCCCGTGCTCGTCGGTACCGGTCAAAAAATAGGTTTTCTCACCGAACAAGAGATGATACTTAGAAAGAACGTCGGCCAGGATAGTAGTGTAGGCAGAGCCTATATGCGGTTCGCCGTTGACATAATATATGGGTGTGGTGACAAAATAATTATCCATCTCTTCCTCGTGTTTAGCTCCTCAAGCGATATTAGTGAAAAAAAACAGCGCGGTCAAGCGTTTCGCGTCAAAGGCGTCGGCTTGAAAAGGCGAGCCTGTTCGGATAAAACGTTCATAATATCTATATCGAAATATATTTGATATTACCCTTCCAACTCTTCCAACCCGCGGGATCTATTGGCGTTCCTGTTTGACGGGGGTTCGAGAACGGTGAAATTTCCCCTGCTTTTGGCCCGTTTCATCTCCGCGATACTCATCTTAATCTCGCCGGCGTCGTCGAGCAAAATGGAGATCTCCTCCCTGAAAATATCGACTTTAGTAATACGTCCCGTTCCATAACGGGTGGAGCATCGAGAACCGGCGGCTGGATACTGAGGCATAACCTCTTCGTAAAAAGCCATCTCGTATTTCAAACAGCATAGAAGCCGTCCGCAATTGCCCGAGAGTTTTTGGGGGTTTAGAGCCAGGTTTTGACGTCTGGCCATCTGGGTCGTGATCGTGGAGAAATCTTTAAGCCAGGTGGAGCAGCATTGCCTTTTTCCACAGATACCGTAGCCGTCGCGACGTTTAGCCTCGTCCCTCACCCCGATCTGCCGCAGTTCGATCCTGGTTCTGTATGTCGCGGCGAGATCCTTCACCAGCTCCCTGAAATCGACTCTTTTTTCAGCTGTAAAGAAGAAGGTGATCTTGTTGCAATCGAACTGGTACTCGACATCGACCAGCTTCATCTTCAACCTGTGTTTATCGATAAATTTCAGGCATTCGTAAAAGGTCTCTTCCTCTTTATTGCGGTTGAAAATTAATCGATCGTAATCGGATTCGATTCCCAGGCGTAAAACTTTCGGAATTTCGTCTTCGGGGCTACACTCCTTTTCGGAGGATTTACGTTCCACGATCCCGTGATCTTCCCCCCGTTCGGCCTCAACCACAAGATAGGTTCCGGTTTTTATCTCGAGGCTGTTATTATCGATATAAAACCCCCGTCGATTACCTTTGAATGCCACAACATATACGTTCATATCAAATCTCCGATTTATTCAAAAAACCTCGCGGTTTTAAAGGCATGGTTACGGTAAAGTAAAATTCAATCCCGCCGGATTAATCATCGCTTTCGCGCAGGCGATGTAAAAAAACGGCATGGCCGTTCCCGCCGCCACGTTGTTGACCAGGCATGCCTTCTTCGTTTCGGCGCAACACTCCTTCCAGAGATCAAGCGCCTCCGGTTCGGGATGCCCGAGTTTCATTAGTTCCTTTTTAATATCGACATTAAGCAAATATTTATCAAGGTCATTTTGCCCGAGCATATACAGATCGTGTATCAGGGATTCCATTATCTCGAAATCGAGCCTGATCTCCTCGAAAGATGGACGCTTTATTGAATAAATCCTGTTGACATTATCTATCAGTTTGTTGATCTCTTTCCCTTCGCAAAGCGCGGCGAAAAACCCCAGAATCCTATCCCGCCGCTCGACAATATCGCTATCGAATAGATAAACCGCTTCACCCGGCGACCCGCCCGAGATTCCTGCGAGAAACGACGCTTCTTTATTTTCGATATCCAGCCTCTCAACGAGATACGATTCCAGTTCATTGACTGACGCCGGCGGGGTTTTGACAATATGCGTTCTGGATAAGAGCGTGGGCAAGAGAAGGTCCGGCCGCGACGTTGTCAGGATCAGATGTGTATTTTCCGGCGGTTCCTCCACCGTTTTTAAAAAAAGATCGGCGGCCCCGAAAGCCATTTTGTCTATATCGAGAATAACCACAACGCGCCGCCCGCCCTTAAGCGGTTTTTTAGAAAGCGCCCGTATCATGTCTTTTACCGTCTCGACCGGTATATTCTCTTTTTTGGCAAATTCCACAAGAGCGTATGGATCCTCGATTTTCACTTCCCTGAACCGTTCGACCTCGTCCCTGGTATCCTCGGAAAAACGGGCCGCGGAAGAAACGGGATCTGAAAACGGGAAGACCGTCACCTTCTTAGACTCCGGCCTTATATTGGGGAATGGGAATAACAGGAGAAAATCGGGATGAACCAATTTTCCGACATCCCTGCACGAGCGGCATTCCCCGCAGCCGGATTTATCGTTTTCGCACAATAATGTCATGGCGATTTCCACGGCAATGGAGAACTTACCCATACCTCGCCGTCCCACCAGGAGGGTTGATTGGCTCAAACTGCCATCCCGGGCGGCGCCGGTTAACCTTTTGATGATTTTATCGAGATGATTCATAAATCAGCGAAGCCAATCCACCGGATTTATCTGCTGTTTTCCCCGGCGCAATTCGAAGTGCAGGCGCGAACCTTCGAGGGTCCCGGAATCGCCCACCAGGGCTATTGTCTGGCCGGCCCGGACCTCATCGTCGACATCCACATTTGCCGATCCGAGGTTCGCGTATAATGTGTAAAAACTGTCTCCATGATCCAAAATGATAAACTGGCCGTAACCTCTAAGCCAGCTAACGTAGATGACCCGCCCGGCGGCGGCCGCGCTGACCTTGGATCCGTACAGCGCTTTAATATCTATTCCGGGGTTGGTCAGCTTAATACCCCTTTTGTCCTTTTTCGTTCCGAACGCTCGAACTATGGAACCGTAAACCGGCCAGATGAGATCACCCCGTTTATTCTCCAGGCCGGGATACTCCTTCCGCGCAGCATCATCGCCTTTGCCCGATTCGATATCCTCGAATATTCCGCTGATAACGCGGGTATCCTCCTCGAGTCTATCCATTGCGCCGGCTACTGCCGATTTATCATCGCGGAGCTTTTCAAGGAGCCTTTTCCTCATATCGACGGTGATTTGCCTTAGTGATAACTCGTCCTCATAATCACTTTTCAATATATCGAGACGATGTTTATCGCTTCGCAAGCTTTCGATACTCTCGGAAATGCTTCTGGAAAGATCGCGGTATGATTCGGCCAGGTGACGATCGTATTCCAGAATAACTTTCATATTCTTTAACGCCGATAATATCTCGGTTGGATTTCGGGAGAGCAGGACGGCTGTCCAGCCGGGGCGATTTCCGGTTTTATAGACATATTTTAGCCTGCTGAATAAAGCCTGTTTTTTTTCAATGGAAAGGGAATTAGCTTCATCAAGTTCCGTCTGACGGTTCTCCATGGCCTTTTTTAACCCGCGGATAATCCTCTCGATTTTCAATACGAGCTGGCCGGAAAGGGCGGTCTGTTGCTCGAGATGCCTGAGGCGCGAAAGTTGATCCTGTTCCTTTTCGCCGAGCTTTTCATATTCGGATCTTTTCAGCCGAAGTTCATCCTGGAAAATCCTGAGCTGATCGGTATTAGCAGGGTCGTCGGCAAATGAGATTGCCGCGGATATGAAGATAGAAGCTATAAAGACGATCGATAATTTTCTCATATTTTCAAATGCCTTCTTGTGGCTATAAGGGCGCCTATCATACCCAGAAGCAGGCCTATTAGTATGAAAGCGACAATATCGTATCTCTCCGGAAAAGAAACCTCGATAATATGCTCGGATATTGTCCGGGTAAGATACCAGAGCAGTAAGGACGCCAGCGCCCCTCCCGATAATCCTATTATCCCTCCCAGCGAGACGAAGGGAGTTAGTATATAGCCTCTTGTCGCTCCCACAAGCTGCATAATCTCCACCGCTTTCCGCCGGTCCGATATGGCCACCCTGACCGTGTTGGCCACTATAAATATCGCCGAGAAAGCCACCAGGAGGGCGATAATAAGGCCGAGAACTCTGATCGTCTCCAGGATACTTCGCAGACGGTCGAGCATCTCCCCGGCAAAAACAACGTCCTCGACTTCAACTAATTTCTCGATCTCACCGGCAACTTCTTCGGCGGCGACAGGATCATACAATGACGCTTCCACACCGAGCACAAAGGAGGGCGGCAGGGGATTATCGTCTAAACCGCTGATCATTTCCAAACCGAATATCTCGCGCATTTTGAATAAGGCGTCCCGCTTGGAAAGATATCGAACTTCGGTTATACCTTCGATATTATCGAAATATATTTTTAGCTCGTCAATCCGGGTTCGCGAAAGTTCTTCCTTCAAGAAAACGTCCATGGTAAGTTCGGCTTTTAGATTCGATTCCGCTTTTGAGAGATTCTGCGAGATTATCCAGAGCGCCCCGGGAAGGGTCATAGCCAATATAACAGTCAAAAGGGTTCCGAAAGTGGAAAGGATCTCGTAACGAACGGCCCGGAATATCTCGATTATGATTCTTACCGCCGTTTTCACGCTATCTCCTCGCGCATGCCGCCGTTTTCGAGATTGAGGATTCGGCGGCCATATTTCCTGGCCATGGCGATCTCGTGGGTGGCTATCAGTATCGATGATCCGCCTATGTTGATCTTCTTGAACAGTTCGAAAAGCTCCCCGGAGTTTTTATCATCGAGATTGCCCGTCGGTTCGTCGGCTAAGATAACCAGCGGTTCAGTCACCACGGCTCGGGCCAGGGCTACCCGTTGAGCCTCGCCGCCGGAAAGCTGCCTGGGGTAAAGGTCTTTCTTAGGCCAGATCCCTACGAGCCGGAGGATATCCTCGGTCTTTTTCCTGATTTCCTTTCGAGGTTTCCCGACCACCTCCAGCGCTAAGGCGACATTCTCGGCGGCGGTTCGATCCGGTATAAGGCGAAAATCCTGGAAAACGATTCCTACATGACGGCGAAGCATGGGGATCTGCTTTTTCGGCAGGTTGTTCAAATCGAACGGCCCCAGTATTATTCTTCCCGACGACGGTTTTTCCTCGAGATATAACAGGCGGATCAGGGTCGATTTGCCCGCGCCCGACTTTCCTGTCAGAAAGACCATCTCCCCTTTATCTATATTAAAGGTGAGCCCCGAAAAAACCGGGTGAGCCGAACCGTAGTTTTTGTGAAGATCGTCAACCCGCAGCATGGCTTTGAAATTACAGGATTGTATGTTTGGGGTCAAGTTCTGATTGGTATAGAATTCATAAATCAGGATAAAAGCCTTATCTCCCTCAACTCTTTATAATTTGACTTAAGTCTCTTAAAGTGTGATCTTGCGACGGTATGAAAAAGAAACGAAAAGCCATTATGAAGACAATCGCGGGTAAAAGGATCGCGGTGCTTGGATTCGGATCTCAGGGAAAAGCCCAGGCCCTTAATCTTCGCGATTCGGGAGTAGCCCCTCTTATCGGATTACCGTCGAAAAGCAAATCGAGGATAAAGGCGCGCGACGAGGGCTTTTCGGTTGCCACGGCTAAAAAGGCGATTAAATCCTCGGATATAATAGCCGTATTGATCCCGGATCATAAGCATAAAGATCTTTTCGACAGCCTGCGGGGTGTCGATCTTTCCGGCAAGGCGTTTATTTTCGCTCACGGTCTCTCGGTGGCTTTCGGGCTGGTGAAATTTTCATCCTGTAACGATATAATCATGGTAGCGCCCCATGGGCCGGGGGTACGCTTACGCGAACGATATATCGCGGTCGAGCCTTTTACCGCCTTTATCGCCGTTGAACAGGACAATTCCGGGCGCGCCTGGCAGATCGCGGCCGAATACGCCAACGCTATCGGCTGCGGCGAACGGAATCTTTTCGAATCGACATTCCGGGACGAGGCTGTGGGGGATATATTCGGTGAACAGGCGGTTCTTTGCGGCGGGCTGGTGGGGCTTCTGGAAGCGGGGTTCGAGACCCTTGTGGATAAAGGGCTTTCTCCCCAATCAGCGTATCTCGAATGCGTTTACCAGATAGACCTTATTATCGATTTGATTAAACGGTTCGGGACCGCCGGGATGTTCGAGCGAATCAGTAAAACCGCCGCTTTCGGTTCTTTAAGGGTGAAGGATAAACTGTTCGATCAGAGATTCAGGGCAAAGATGGAGGATCTTTATAAGGAGATAGATTCGGGAGAATTCGTTGAGTTACTGCTAAAGGAAAACCGCGCGGAATTCGCCGGGTTCGAATCGATGTTGGCCGAATGCCGTGAATCAACCCTCGATAAGGCTCATAAAGCCTTTTCGCGAAGGCTTAACGGCCGGTCGCGGAAGCCGAAGGCCCCTGGGAAGAGAAACGGTCGTAAGCCCGATGTCTCGAGAGGCCGGAAGGATACTTAGCCTTATGAATACCGTTTATGTCCTCGATCCCGAACAGGCACTTCGGGCACAGCGGCAACGAATCTTTTTTCTCAAGCGGCTTCCCGCATTTAGAGCAAATCAGTTTAATTTTGTGATCATTCATCGCCATATCCTCATGATATCGTCCCCGGTTATTTTCGGCCTGATTTGAGCATCGCCGATTATCTTCGTGCCGCAATCCGGACATAAGTATCGGGATCTTTTTTTGGTCATCCTCTGGCCGCAAACCGGGCACTTTTTCTTTTTTCTCCAGAATCTCACCGGATTCACTCCATCTGAAATTTATTAGAGAATAGCACTATGGCCACGCCGAGTCCTGTGAAAGGCAGAAGGCCCCAGAATGAGAAAGTGGAAAAGAATGCGATAAGGCCAGCGAATATTACCGCTCCCACCGCGATCTTCGCCGATAACTTGATTAAAGGTATAATGATAAAAGCCGCGACAACGAAAATTATCCCGATAAAAATCCATTCAAGCTGGCTATCGGGCAGTTTGCCGAGGAACGGTATGCTTCGCAATATAGAAAGGATCACTCCTTTCAGGTTGGAAACCTGTTTTAAAACCTCATCGTAAAACCAGGCGAAGCGTTCCATCCTACTCCTCCATAGGTTCGATAGTCAGGCTCGATTCCCCGACCTTAATTAATCCGGTCATTCTCTCGGTTAAGAAAGTCTGTGAAGATATCCATTGCTGAGAGATTTCCAATACCCTCTCCTGGGAAACATCCTCGACCCAATCTAAAATCATGTTGTCTATCTGCTTCTCTTCAACCACAAGATCTTCCATACTGAGCGTGAATCGCATCCTCATCGGTTAACCCCCCTTTTGTCTTTGCGGAGAATAATGATCAAAGGACATGCCGTGGCGGATAACCGTTTTCGGATTGTTTCAAACGCCCGCTCAAGCTATTATGGTTCATCTGGTTATAGGTTGAAACAGTGTCGGAGTTTATCGGGTTTTCAGTTCATGATTCGCGGATCGATTATGGGGAGAATCCCATAGATAAAAGGATCGTTCCTATCTTCGGAGCCCGTATGAAAAGAAGCGATCGATAACGTGCCGGGACTATGATTTGCCTGATCGCGGAGCCGCATGTTTCAAAGTTTAACAATACCGACCGGCGATACGGCTGCCTGATATCAAACCGATGATTATATCAGGAGCGATATTTCTCATTTGAATTAACCGCGCGGTTATATTGATTTGTTAAATCGAACTTGACAATAATAGCCGTCGCCGGGTATGATTACTTACCCTATGGATGGAGGATTTACGATTAATAAAAAGAAAACTGACAGGGCGGCAGGTCATCCCCCGGGTATTCCGAAAACCGGAGGAAAACATCCATCGCATATTCCGAAGAGCAAACCCAAATCGCTTCAATCGAAATCCGATGCCTTAGCGAGAATCCCGTTCTTCAAAGACCTCACTTCGGATGATATGAATCGTATAGAACCGTATTTTCAGGAATATAAATTTCAACGCGGCCAGTATCTTTTCTGGGAGGGCGATCCGGCCCGGAAAATCTTCGTCATAAAATCAGGACGTGTCAGGCTGCTGAAAACCGCGGCGTCCGGAAAAGAAATGGTGCTCGAGGTTATGGTTCCGGGGCAGATATGCGGGGGAACGACTTTGTTCGGCGATGTTCACCGCAACGGGGCGCAGGCCGTGGAGCCGACGGCAGTCTACGGCATGTCGCGGGAAAGTTACGACGATCTCCTTACAAAATACCCGAAAATAGCCCGGGGAATTATAAAGTATCTCGGCGCGAAACTGATGGACGCTCACGATGTCATCATTTCGCTGGTTTCGTCGAAGGTAGAAAGCCGAATCGCCTCGGTAATCGTACGGCTCTGCGAAAACCATGGCAGTCCCACCAAAGACGGTATCATGATTAATATCAGGCTGACCCGTCAGGATATAGCCGATATTGTGGGATCGACCGTGGAAACCACAATTCGCATCATCAGCAAACTTCAGAAAGAGGGGCTGCTGGCGACCGTGAAGGGACGGTTGTTGGTCAAGGATATCGATGCTTTCACCAGGATGATGAAAACCGGCGGCTGATTTATCTTAATATTATAGACCTATAATCTCATGGGCAAAGACACCCATATCTATTCGAGATTAATTGACTTTCCTCCCTGCTGAAATTATATATAACCAAGTTAAATAATTCACGAACTCTGTCGCGGAAGAGGTGGTCATGAACGGACCGATAGATATAACCCCTGTGGGGATCGAGAAACTCGCGTTTATAATAGTATTCGCAATCGGGCTGATAATCTTTCTCTACGAGATCTATTTCTATACCCGCCTATTAAGATCGTTCGCGCCCGAGAAACGCTGGGACAGGGTCGGCGAGCGGTTCGGCAGGCTTTTCAAATTCGCTTTCGCCCAGCGTCGGCTTTTGGATCAGCTATTCATGGGGATCGCCCATTTTATGATTTTCTGGGGGTTCGGGATCATCTCCTTTGCCACGCTGAATTTTTTCGGCAAAGGGTTCTCGTCGGGATTCGAGCTTCCCATGCTCGGCGGGATATTGCATAAGCCGTTTGTTTTCCTGGTTGATACATTTAGCCTGCTTGTGCTGATCGGAATTATTCTCGCGCTTATTAAACGTTATTTCATGAAAACCGAGCGGATGTCCCGCGGCTGGGAACCTTTGATAATCCTGATTCTTATCGGCGGACTGATGATTTTCGATCTGTTATCCGACGGGTTCAACATGGCCGCTCAAGGCGCCTACGATCCCGCCGCGTTCGCCGCCGGTTTCCTCGGAGAAACTTTCTCCGGCTGGGGTTTATCCAATGGCTCGCTGATATTTTTCGCGCACCTTTTCTGGTGGGCGCACGCGATTTTCTTTCTGATAATGCTTAACTACGTGCCGGTTTCGAAACATATGCACGTTCTGACATCACTGCCAAACGTTTTCTTCTCCAATCTCAATCCCGACGGCAAGATGACGACGCCCGATCTGGAAGCCGACGATATCGAGGAGTTCGGGGTAACCAGGGTCGAGCAGTTCTCTTGGAAAAACCTCCTCGACGGTTACTCCTGCACCGAATGCGGACGATGCCAGGAGCAATGTCCCGCGTACGCTACCGGCAAGCCGCTTTCACCTAAAAAAATAGTCATGCAGTTGCGGGAGCATGCCGAGAAGAAATCGTCGTTGTTGTTCAAAGGCAAAGGCGAGGAGTTCGACCAGCGGTTCATAGAGGATGTCATCACCGAGGATGTCATCTGGGACTGCACCACCTGCGACGCCTGCGTACGCGCCTGCCCGGTTTTGATAGAACCGTTCGCGATCCTGATGGAGCTTCGCAGATCATTGGTTCTAAACGAAGGACGGATATCGTCGGAGGGAGCGCTGGCGCTAAGGAATATAGAGAAGGCGGGAGACCCGTGGGGGCTGGGGCAGAGCGCGCGTGCCGATTGGTACAAGGATCTCGATATCAAACATATCTCGGAGAAACCCGACGCCGAGTATCTCTTCTGGGTCGGTTGCGCGGGGGCGTTGGACGCCCGTAATGTCAAGGTCAGCCGGGCGACCGTGGAATTGATGAACAAAGCCGGGGTATCGTTCGCCATATTGGGGACAGATGAGACCTGCACCGGCGATCCGGCGCGCAGGATGGGCGAGGAATACCTGTATCAGACACAGGCTCAATCGGTGGTGGAGAAGTTAAACGAGGCGAAGGTGAAAAAGATATTCACCGGTTGCCCACATTGTTTTAATACGTTTAAAAACGAGATGACCGATTTCGGCGGCAACTACGAGGTCTATCACGTTCATGAATTGCTGGCTCGGTTTATCGCTGACGGCAAGCTCAAGATCGCCGGGGATGGTCTGGGTGATATCACGTTCCACGATTCGTGCTATTTAGGCCGTCATAACAATATCTTCGATCCGGCCCGTAAGATCATCGATTCCGTGCCGGGGGCGAACAGGATCGAGATGAAGCGTTCGGGTGAATGGTCGTTCTGTTGCGGCGCCGGCGGCGGTCGGATGTTCATGGAGGAGAGTACCGGCGAACGTATAAACGAAAACCGCGCCAAAGAAGCCGTGGAGACCGGCGCGAAAACGATCGGTGTCTCCTGCCCGTTTTGCATGACCATGATGACCGACGGCTTGAAGGCGTTGGGCAAGGACGAGGACGTGGAAGTGCAGGAACTGACGGAGTTGTTGGCGAAGAGGGTGGAGTGAAGGAAAAAAATATCAAAGCGCAATTAGAAAAGATCTAACGCAGAAAAACGAATTAATTGTTGTTTAATTTGAGGTGTTGGAACGGCGACGGAACTTTAGGATATCTTTGATACTCAATTGCCGTATCTCTACAAAATTCATACAGCTCAATTGCCGTATGGGTAATATTAAGGTAAAAGGGTGGTTCCGCGAAGCTCGGAAGCCTATGGAATCGATGAAGTGGTTCATTACAGTATACAAGATTAGATCTCTTGAGACTCATCCAAGAGCCATGTAAATCACCACTTGTTGGTGAATATACTAATCGATAATAGCGTTCCATACCGGCTTCGCTAGCTAACTTACGCGTATCTTTCTTTACCCAATTTCCCAATTCAATATCAATAAGTTCTGGCATAAAGCCATGCCCTTCTGCTATTTCTTCCATTAATAAACCCTCAGGAGATCTATCATTGGGGTAAGTATCCTGTAAATGCAACATCAATAGTTTTTGTTGTCCTTCACCATATTGTATAAAGTCTTTATAATTTTGCTCAGTCCCTTTCTTTATTAGATAAACAAATAAGATAGAGGTATCTGTTAAACAACGAAGCATTATCCCGCTAATGTCACGAGCCCATAGGTAAGGATCATCTAAAAGTAAGCAAAGCAATCTAGTCAACCTGGCAAACAAACCGAAAAGAATTTCGTCTTTTGTTGGATCATATAAGTCTAGCTTATGGACATTTTTAAGGAGAGTGAGATATTCCTTAGCCAATGAAGAATTATGGGCCATCATTTTTAGTATTTTTTCTCCTTCATCATTGCTGACGCCGCTTCCGATGACAATCTCCTTATCTATTGGGCGACAAGGTACAATATTATGATTATGGCGCCAGAAATATTTACACCATTCATAAGGTTCCGGGATTTTTCGAAAAGAAATAGCAAAGTTCATTTGAGAGCGCACCATAGACTCCACATGGTAGCGCTCATCTTCGGTTAGTTCGTGGGGATATCGAGGAATTAATTCCGCAACAGATAGGCCCTTGCTAAATCGTATTTTATCGTGCTTTAGTAATCTAGCAAAAGGTACAACCCGAATTCTAGCCGCAAACTCATCTTTGCCTGGCATGAGTTTTTTGACCAATGTACGCAACCTACCTAATTCCACGTCGGGGTCAAGCCTTCCTTCACGTTCAAGTATAGTTTTGTCAATAAGCCAATTAGCGGGGCATTCAGGATAAAATGCTAAGATACGGGAGATAGGATCAGCGAAAGCTTCTGTTATTTGACCTGCATTATCTCTTAGGCATTTTTCCCGTTGTTCCTCTGGTACAAGTCCAAAATCTGAAATAAGACCGAATGAAACGAAGTCTTTAGGCATATACTGATCTATAGTATCCATGAAATCATTAAACAATGTATGGAAATCGTTAAGGCCATAATGTTCCGCCAAAGCAGCAATCCACAAATGCTCCGGCAGTAAATCTCTTGGCCAGTCGATCATCTGCATATTCAGAGCCGAAAGAGGAGGTTTTAGTAGTGTCCCGTCTTTCTTATGACTGGATATTGGAGTGTAATGTCCTTTTTTTAAGGCTTTTTTGCGTTGTCTTTTCTTACCCATTTCTCTTCTACTATAATTGAACTAAATTTCTCCCAGCAACCAAATGTGCGCTTCAGTTATATTATTGATTGAAACGTAAAAAGCAATTATTATTTGTGCAATATTGTTGTCCCCGGCGCTGCCAGGAATCCTTTCCTGACAGCAGACAACAACCCTTTAATAGCCGTGGCTTTCCAGTCGCGGTGCGGGTCTGGAAAGACTCGCCTATTAGGGGTTGATTAGGTTCGGTCTCTGTAGTCAAAACCGCGGGGGTTTTGATCTACAACCATGATCCGGGGGTTTTATGTTCGGATCAATATGGACAAACACCCCGGCTACGGCTCAACTTCTGTTCTTGACATACCATACCCTTACCCCATAGTTAATTCAGGCGACAGGCCCGTCGTCTTTTCGGGCCTTGCCGCCTGCCTGGCCCGGGGGGGAATGTTCGCAGGCGAAACCGCGGTTGTTTTGTGTCCTTTAATACCGAAAAACCGCGAACTTCGCTGTTCGCCTGTGCTCTTTGAAAAAAACGTTCGCCAAATAACCCGTTCGGAAACTAACCCTGTCTAACGGGTGTTCGGTTGAAAAGAACGTGGCGTCCATTTCTTTGGAAGCAATTTATCCAAAGTATGGGATTCTGTCAAGGACTATTTTACTGTTTTTTGGATTTTTTTGATGAAAAAACGTAAGCTAAGTGACGAAAAGGCGTTAGCCGCAAAAAAACTTGCTCATAACATAGCCGATATTCTCCGCGAAAGAGGTATATCGCAAAGAAAATTAGCTGAAACCAGCCGAATCAATACTTCAACCATAAATAACATTATAACCGGTAAGGTGACTAAATTCGAGTGGTATCATCTTTTCAAAATAGCCGAAGCTCTCGATATGACGATAGATAGCTTAATAGCGGGCATCCGGGTTGAGATCGTCGACAGCCCTGAAATTAGGGAGATCATCGAGGCAATGCCCCCGGAGGCGAAGCTATTTTTCCGGTCAACCAAACGAATCCCGAAGGAAAACGTCAAAGTCATCCTGGATATGATAAAATTAAGCATCAAGGAAATCGATGCGCCTCCTAAAAAAATAAGAAAGTAACCTTATAGACGATAAGTCGGGTTCTGAGTCCGCACATAGCGGACGAAAAACCCGATAAAGAATTAGTAGCTCTGCCTTTCCAGTCGCCGTCCGGGTCTGGAAGGACCCGCCTATTAGGCCGGGTCCACTCCCAAACAAGTTTGGGAGTGCCACCCCGGGTTTATATTGTTAAATAATATCATGCGTGTAATTATTGAATTATCGGGTGGCAACCCCAAATTTATTTGGGGTTGGAATATGCTTCACCTGGTTGCCAAGCGCCTGCTTGGCGACTATCAAGATCGTTGAGGCAACCAAGCAGCGCTTGGTTACCAGATAAGCATCAGGATGTCGTTTCTCTCCATCCTGACGCATCAAGAACCTGACCCTCCTAAAGGGGGTCATTGCGAGGAAGTCCCGTTTTATGGGACGACCACGTCCCTGCCGGAAGTGGCGGGACGAAGCAATCTCTACTCGGATGAAACGATAGATCGCTTCCCCCCGCTGGTACGGGGGTCGCGATGACACGGGTAATCACACCTCACACCGAAACGCTCTCCGTTATCGCCACGGCACGGTAATAATCATTAATTTAATTACCTGGTTGCCAAGCGCCTGCTTGGCAACTTATCAAGATCGTTGAGGTAACCAAGCAGCGCTTGGTTACCAGATAAGCATCAGGATGTCGTTTCTCTCCATCCTGACGCATCAAAAAATTCGTAGGGTCAGGTGACCTGACCCCTACAATTTATCTTATTAAACCGAGATACTCTCTGGTACCTCTTCGGCACGGTAATAATCATTACGGTAACCGTCAACCGGTTTGAGTTGATCCAGCCAATACGCCTTATCGTCGCGATGGCAAACCAGCATTCGTTGCTCGTCCTCATTATGTTTTGCCCGATGGTATTTCAAATAAATATACCTATGATCGACACCGACGATTTCGATCTTGCCCGATTCATGCGACATGGCGTATTTCAATCTCTTGGCCACCCCGGAACATTCGCGTTTGGCCTTCTCGATCGCGAAATAAGCCTCGGTTAGCGGCACCTCGTACGGCTCGTTGCCGGCGGTTGGCCGTCCCTGGAAAACGTAATACTGCGGCACACCCATAAACGATAGTTCGTTCCATAATCTCGACATCACCTCCGGGCTGTCCGAGATGCCTCTTATAATTGGATTCTGGTTCACGCAAATAACCCCGGCGCTCTGAATCAACCTTATCGCCTCGCGGCATTCGGGAGTAAGCTCCACCGGATGATCGAAATGACACATGAAATAAATCCGCCTATCATGATGAGAGTGTTTGCTCAGAACTTCCAGCAACTGCGGATCGTCGATAAACCTGAACGGATTGAACGCCGGCATCTTGGTGCCGACCCGGATGATCTTCACATGATCGATTTCCCGCAACGCCGAGAAAATCTTTTCCAGCCGCTTGCTGGAGAGAAGCATCGGGTCGCCGCCTGTAAGAAGGACGTTATTGATCTCGGTATGCTGGCGGATATACTCGATCCCCTCGGAAACGTCGGTATGCGCCTCGTCGTTATCGTTCATGAAAAGCCGTTTTCTGAAACAATAACGGCAGAACGATCCGCAGACCTCGGTGGTGAGTAAGAGGGCGGTGCTTGCGTACTTATGTTGAATACCTTTGGCCACGGTAATCGCTTTCTCGTTGGATGCGTCGAGTTCGCCCCACTCATTCAATTCATCCTCGCGCGGTATCACCAGTTGACGGATAGGATCATCGGGATCGTCCCAGTTGATCAGGCCCAGGTAGTAGTCGTTGACCCTGAAAACATAGCTATCTAATACCCTGTTCAGCCGTTTTTTCTCGGTATCGGTAAGTTGAGGGATATCATCGATTTTGGTAATGTATTTCACCCGTCGTTTGAGGCCGGTGTTTTTAGAGATAATTTTATCATCCATTGTAATCTCCCTTCTATAAAATAAAGAACCGGAGTACGGCGCATGGCCGTTTGCGGAAGTTGCTGATTTCTACCCATAAGATAATGAATTCGATTCCCGAAGTCAAGCTGATTCGGATCGCGTGTCAACGCAAAATAGAAATGTCCTATTCTTAGCAAGATAGAAATGTCCTATTTTGTCAATTGAACAATCCTCTTCTTTCGTGAATTAGATTTCAAAT
>SDBU01000287.1_pt1 | contig 72330 bp, 56 predicted proteins | sample 2277071 | NCBI WGS metagenome assembly SDBU01 (sample SAMN10397929, study PRJNA504765) | marine sediment metagenome | isolation source: marine sediment core GS08_GC12, 126 cmbsf | place: Arctic Ocean: Gakkel Ridge, Loki's castle | collected 2008 | reverse complement strand
GGTGAAATGGATTCCTTCAGTGAATCTTACCAGATTCAGATTCAGTGTATCCGGTCCGATGTTTTTCAGCTCAATGAATTCCTCATTCGGGTCATTTGCGTCGCCGGTGTTCCGCGGATGGTACATAATCTCGGTGATGCGCAGGTTCTCGACAAGCGGGCCGACGGCAAATATCGCCTCGTTCAACGCGCTCCACGTGCTGCCGTCCCGCACACGTGCCTTAACGTGCGTGCTCTTACTCAACGTAACCGGAGCGTATGGAGTTCCGACTGGATTTCCAGTCACAGGCTCACGTGGGTCGCTGCCGTCAACGGTGTAATAGATGTTTCCGGACGGAGGATTATCCATGGTCAGCTCGTCGCCGCTTGAAGCATGGCCACCATGCTGATATGAGCCATTGATAGAAAAGACTGGAGCAGACAGGGAAGGATAGAGAGTAGCATCAATAAACTGCTGCAGAACGATGTCAGTCCGGTCGGGAAGGTAGGTATACAGAATCCAGCCCCGCTCGTTGTACCACTCCTGGAGCGTCAACGGCGGGTTATGGTGCTGGTCGCCCCAGCGTGCCGACTCAGCAACTATGGACCTTTCAACCTTGGCTGCCAGCTCATTATAACGAGGGATCAATGACTCCGGCGTCAGGATTGCACCGTTGAAAAAGAACCGATGCACGCGATCGGCAAAGAGCATCCTGTACTCAGCATTCAGTTTAAGGGATTGATGCGGTTCTCCCGCAGAAGAAAAACTATTGTTCAGGGCATTCTTGTCGAGTGGAGAGCGGGATCGGTTGTTTCCCATGGTGTTCTCGTAGTCCCAGCAGTAAAACTTAAAACCGGTACTGTCAGCCGACCGGTGCCGGCCCGCCCACCAGTTCTTCCAGGGCCAGTCCCAGTTGCCCCCCCAGAGGTTGACAATCAAGTAGTCAATGTAGTTCGGAACATCCATGAGATGTGGGTAATTCGGGTTTGGCGTGCCGTCGAGATTATTGCCCTGAAGCTGCTGGTAAGCTGCATCGGAGCTCTCAGCCTCGCTGCACTTCGCAAGCATCTGGTTCCAGGCGATTTTGTCTCCATTGTGAGCCGAGCCGTCATGAAGCGAGTCCCAGTCCTCCTTCTCGCCCCCGTAATAGCTGGCTGAAAAGGCCTCGTCCGGCCGCTCAACAGGATTGTATAGTCCCCAGTATATTCCGTTTATGTAAAGATGCACAAAGGTTCCGTGTGAACCTGCGTGCCCCGTCGCCCGCTGCAGGCTGCGCCCAAACTCGTCACGGGTGTACTGCTCGGTCAGATAAGCTGAACTCCACGAGTAGCCGTCGTTGGCACCACCCCGGAGCACAATCGTATCAAAGTAATCTACAGCATCCTCGCCGAACCATGGATACCTTAACTTGGTCTCTCCGTACATCCCCTTGAACAATAGTCGGAACGATTTCTTTCTCGTTAGACCAAAACTGCGGAAAGCGCCGCCCTGGATTCGTACCCCGCAGTTGACCTGAAAGCCCTCTCTACTGTCGGGGTAGATTAGCTCCGCAGACCCTGGACGTTCCCACGCGAGGCCCCTGGATGTGGCATTTGTGTATATGCCGTTGGTCCCAAACATGTCGTTGACGTCCATCAGGATCGACAAGGTAGGAATTGACTTCAGGTCGTCACGAATCGTGGCCGTGTAGATGCCACCGAACAAATCATCTCCGCTCTGACCGATGACGTCTGGATCCATCCCGTAATCCGGACTTGTTCCGCCCCATGAACTTGGAAAACCAGCATCCAATGTTGCTTGATAGTCCTGAAGGATCACGTCATTGACAAAAATATACGTGTGTGCCTCGACCTCGGAGTCCAAATATCCCGGTTTGACCGCAACGGCACGAACTGTCATAGTCCCACTCACGCCAATCGGGCTGGTGTAAGTAAGCCCATGTGTTATCGTGGGCCGCGAACCATCACGAGTGTAACGGATCACAGCGTCATCGTCCCCGGTAGACAAGATTAACTGGAATCCGGTATCATAGAAACCACGTTTATGACTGAACCAAACCTCACTAACAATACCCTTTGCACCGGGAACGTTGAACGAGTCAGGTGTTGCTGTGGTGAAGTACTGCGGGACAAGACGATTCCTGGCGGCGACCAGTTCAGGCAGAATCAGGAAATTAGGGTCGTCAGCGTCGTCGTTTAGCCCGTGAATGGCCAGCACGTTCCTGCCGTCTTGCAGCACGTACACGGAGGACATAATATTAATCACCTCAGCAGCCGAAGCGTTCGCATCCGGACGGTCGGACAGGGCCGTCGAGTCCCACTGCACCGAATTCGGCGCATTGCGGCTTGTGACCGGCTGGCCGTTCAGATATGCCGCAAATCCGTCCTCGTACTTCATCCGCAACATTAACGTGTCAAAGATCTCCGATTCACCCTCTTCGAGATTAAACTCGGTGCGCATCCATAGCGAGGCATTTACACCTAACATATCATTCTGCACGTCGGTTCCGCGGGACCCTCCCTCGAGCATGAAGACATCAAAAGAATACGCCCTACGACCATCTCCGCTATTCGGGTCGGCCTTGGCCCGTACCGTAAAGCTGCCATCAGCCGCTGTAATACCCGTCCAGCGTGCAACATACCCGTTACTGTAATTGTCACCAGTGATGAATCTAATCTTGTTTTCAGCGAGGACATCCACGCCGCTGGTACTGGCATTAGTGTACGTGTCGGCACCGGTAAGGGTATAAATCGTCAACCGGTTAGAATAGCTGGAATTGCCCCGATTAGCAGACGTGGCAAAAGTGTACTCTGTTGTCGGAACCAGGCCTGTGAACGTCAAGTCGACCCACCAGTCGGCACTGCCGTAATGTATCACACCGGTCATGTCCGATATCCCACCGAATGTGTTGTGAGCATCAGTGCCTACAGCACAGTCACTTCCGCCATTATCGGGGTCCGGCTGCCAATTCACGCCATTGCTCTGCGTCAGCGTTACCGTAACGCCCATGTCATCACCGGTTTCCTTGTCTACTAAGGGCCCGGATGTCGAACCAGGGTACCCACTGCCAATACCATAGGTCGTAACGTTGTTGGCGATGTACTGGTTGCTGCTGCTATACACGCAATCGTTGTAGGCAGCCATCTGTGAGCCTCCAAGGCCAAAACCGATACCGGTTTGTCCGGTGTCCCATTCTGAGTCATTGAAGTCGACAGCGGTCCAACCTGTACCCAAAGCCGCATCGCCACTGGTTGGCACGTGATAGGAAGTGGTCGTGGCCCGTGGTACGAGCGTCGAGGCGTATTGTGTCAGACCGTAAGAGATATCGGTCAACTGTATAGGAAACTCCGGCGTGTATTCATGAATGACGGTCTTGCCGTTGGGTGCCACCAACGCCAGGTACTCACCAGGATCTTTGTCGAGCTCGAAGTTGGTGTGATAGTAATCATCATCATCAAGATATGGGTAATTAAGCGGATATAGCTCATACGTCTTCCCCGATGCAAATACGACGAGGAACTCACCGGCCTTAATCTCGAGTCCGTCCGGGAATTGCCACTTGGTCAGGTTGGCATCACTATCGGTCAGATACCAGCCATCCAGATTGACGTCTATCCCGGATGGATTGTAGATTTCAATCCAGTCGGAAGATTCGCCGTTTCCGTCCAGCAGGTCGCCTTCCTTCGGCGGAAGAGGCGGCTTGTTGCTGGCGTTACTGGCCATGAATTCGCTGATTACCAGGTGGGGTTCTTCTATCTGCCAGTTTTTTGCAAGCAGGGCAAAGTCGGCCATATTTACGCCATCGACACCATCCAGGTCGGCAATGCAAACAGAGACCAGACAGATTGGATTCAACCACTGCCGGGCAAGAGTCCGCAGGTCTTTGGAATCAACCCTATAGTTCCCATCCAAATCACCTTCGAGTTGAGACATGGCAACAGTCGAACCGGCCATCAATGCTGTCAATACCAGTGATAGCAAAGAGGTTTTCGCATATCTGAGCATCCCAAATTTCCTTCCTCCCTAGCTAGGCGCCGTGGTGACTGCACGGATGTTTTAGGCCACTAATCGCAGTTTTATCTTTGTGGGCCCCCATTTTGCAATCTTTTTACAGTGTTCCCTGCAACTTGTGGGCCTTAATGTTATAATTATCACTTAACCTTATTTATTATAACATAGATGAGTACTCAAATCAACGCCTTCTTTGCTCAAGTTGAGCGGTTTTCAGGTACAGGCCAAAAACAGAAGGTTGCGTAGTTTTCCATCTTGTAATAAACCGTGAAGCGGGAAGTCCTTCGTTGGGCGTATAGGGATATCATGAGCAAATCATAGAATCGCAGCAACAGAGAGAAACTAACTTGCAAAGGTGGGCCGAATTTATTATAATACGTTATGTTTTGAGTGTTTTTGCTATTTATGGGAAGATTGTGGAGGCTACGATGACTCAGCATATCCAGCGAGTAAATTGGATCTGTCAGAGAATGAAAGACTACGTGTTCGGTATTGAGCGGGGGATCTTGGCTGTTCCTCAAGAAGCACCGAGAGGCGTCCCCCCTGGGAGAACTCAAAAAGCTGCCACCAACATATATTACACAATTGGGATCGCAAAATACTAAGGAAAACGTGCAAGATGTTAGAACTGCCAATGCCGGAAATGGTCATATTTATATTTGTGGTTGTGGTATATCTCACAGCGGCGATAGTAGGTATTCTTCAGTTACTTGCTGGTGGTGAGAAATACAGACGCTTTCTTTGGCCTCTTGTGTTGCTGGCGGTTACGCTGGAGGTTGTCCTGCTTATATTCAGGGCGGTTGCGATAAAGGCGGTACCGCTAACGGGATTGTTTGAGTCGATGGTTGTTCTTACTATTGTATTCGGCCTGATATACCTCTTGTTGCGCGGCGCAATCCGACAGGTTTGGTTCGGCTCGGTAATGGCATGGATAATCTTTGCAATGGTTCTAATGGCTGGAACTGTTGCCAAACCCGCATCAGAAGCACATGAGGCAGCCGCGACTCCATGGGCAATCGTGCACGGTATTGCAATGATTCTCGCCGGTGTAGCAACAATGCTCGCGACCGCCAGCGCCCTTCTCTACTTGCTGGGCAGACGCAAGCTAAAGCAAAAAAAGGTCATGCAGGTCCTCGGCAAGGTGCCCAATTTCGAGAAGCTCGAACAGATGAATCTGCTGGGGCTCAAGGCTTGTTTTGTCCTGCTGACATTCGGGCTGGTCAGTGGAATCGGAATGGCTGCGGCAAACTCGGCGGCGCTCGGAATACCTGCTCATGCCTGGCTGGCAGACGCCAAGATTGTTCTTATTATGGTTGTTTGGGTGCTATTAGGGATAATTCTGGCTTTGCGGCACAAGATTACACTAAAGAGCAAGAAGGTGGCGTACGCGACCTTGGTGGTCTTCTTTTTGATTGTATTTGCGATAGTTGGAACCACGGTTTTTTGTGGAACAAAGCACGATTTCGTCAAGGATTTCGGCCAGACGGTTGAATCGATAAAGTAAGTGTGACAAATGAAGATTGTAGTTTTAGGACTCAACCATAAGAGTGCTCCGATAGAAATTCGCGAGAGATTGGCGTTTGATGCTGCGGATACAATGAAAGCATTGAGACAGCTCAAAGGCAGATTTCGCGAAGCCGAGTTTGTGCTGCTGTCAACCTGCAATCGCGTGGAATTATACAGTGTTTATCAACCTACGGGTGTAGTTGATGCTGAAACCATCGCTGGATTCTTTTCGGAGTTTCACAATATTGCCTTGGAGGACTTTCGAGATTTAGTGTATGTCCATGAAGATGAGGAAGCGGTTCGCCACCTGCTGATGGTGGCCTCGAGTCTGGATAGTATGGTAGTGGGGGAGGCACAGATAATCGGGCAAGTAAAAGAAAGTTACCGGCTTGCCTGCACCGCAAAGAGCACAGGAAAGATTCTGAATCGCTTGTTTCATTGTGCCTTCGCTGTCAGCAAGAAAGTGCATACAACTACCTCTATCGCAACCGGCAGGGTCAGCGTTGCCGGCGTCGCGGTCGAGTTAGCTATGCAGCTTTTTGCCGATATCTCAGCGACCCGGGTTGTCGTGATTGGGGCCGGCGAGATGGGCGAACTGCTCGTACGACATCTTCTCCACGCCAAATGCCAAAACATAACGGTCGTTAACAGGTCGTATGAGCGAGGCCTGAGTGTAGCCAACCGCTATGGCATTAAGGCCAAAGAGTGGGAAGCACTGCCCGAAGAGCTGATCGAAGCCAATATTGTGATAGCTTCAGCGACGACTCAGGATTATCTTTTCAGCAAGAGCACGTTCAAAAAGGTAATGGAGAGCCGACGGCAAAGAACTTTGCTGCTCATTGATATAGCGGTGCCGCGAAACTTCGAGCCGGCCATAAATGAAATAGAAAACGTCTACCTGTACAGCATTGACGAACTCTCCGAGGTGGCCGAGCAGAATCGCAAAGCTCGCGAAGAGGACATCGCCAAAGGCATGCAGATTATTCATGAGAATATAACTGAGTTCATCGATTGGTTCAGGGCCCGCGATATAGGTCCTCTTATAGGGCAAATGAAGAAGAAATTCGACCAGATAAGCCAGGATGAGCTTGAGCGGTTTTTTGTTGGAGTCAGGCATGATGCTTCTTGCAGGGAGATGATGGAGGCAATGATGAAACGCGTAGTTAACAAGCTGCTGCACTGTGTAATTAAGAATGTTAACGCTGTAGCCAAAGAGCAGGGGCCGGCCGAAGCAGCAAAGCTGGTTGATAGTATCGTACGGCAGGCCGAAGAAATATCGTCCGAGCCAAGCGATAAGGAGGACATGGAGTCGTGAAAGACGCTTTAGGGCCAAACCAGGTTCTGAGACTTTTGTTCTGGGAGACGACGATAAAATGCAATCTGACCTGTGTACACTGTCGTCGCTTAGAATCTGACGAAACGGCTTTTAGAGACTTATCAACAGGGCATGCGAAGAGTCTGATAGAACAGTTGGCTGAGTTGGGCAGAGAGCAGGCTATGATGCCGGTGCTGGTGTTTTCAGGCGGCGAGCCGCTCTGCCGCCAGGATTTGTTCGAGCTGGTTGGCCGGGCAAAGTCGTTGGGGATTGTTCCGGCGCTGGCGACCAATGGAACGCTGATTGATGCGATGGTGGCGGGAATGATAAAGGACAATGGAATCGTGAGGGTTGCGGTAAGTTTGGATGGCGCGACCGCAGATGTCCACGACAAGCTGCGACAGTTAGAAGGGTCCTTTGAAAGAGCAATTGAAGGTGTTGGCCACCTGCGTGACAAAAATGTGCCTTTTCAGGTAAATATTACATTGACCAAGCGTAATGCCGGGCAATTAGAGGACATTTATGAACTTGCCAAATCACTTGGCGCGGTGGCAGTGCACATATTTATGCTGGTTCCCGTCGGCTGCGGACAGGCTTTGGCTGAAACGGATATGCTTTCACCCGAGCAGTATGAAGAAAAAATGCTTGAGATTTGTAGATTAGACGGTCGCGGCCAGTTGCAGATGAAGGTAACCTGCGGCCCTCATTATGAACGCATAATCAGGCAGGAAGGTTTGCACAAGTCCCGGATGGCAGCCGGTCATAGTAGTGGTAATGTACCCGGCAGGCACGGACATAAAGGGGTTTCCAAGGGTTGTCTTGCCGGCCTTGGAGTGCTGTTCGTAGGGCACCAGGGAGATGTGTTTCCGTGTGGTTATCTGCCCGTAAAATGCGGTAATGTACTCGAAGATAAACTGTCAGATATATGGTACAACAACCAGGACCTTGCGCAAATGCGTGACAGCAACGCTCTTGAAGGCAAGTGTGGTGTCTGCGGGTATAGACAGATATGCGGCGGATGTCGCGGCAGGGCATACGCGGCAACAGGCAATTATATGGCAGAAGAGCCTTTTTGTGCGTACATTCCGCCAGAGGCAGTGCATTCAGAAGGTAAACAATGATAAATATTAGTAAATTGTATTGTGACCAGGTTACGCCGGGTGATTGGCTTCGCTATGGCAAAAAGGGATCAGGTGAGCGGGAGGGCGAGGTTGTCCCCAAGAAGGCGTCGGAGAGGCGGCCTATTGTGGTTTGGAATATTACCCGTGCGTGTAATCTCAAGTGTGTGCATTGCTATAATGACAGCGGAGCCTGCAAAGCTGATGATGAACTCTCGACCGAGCAGGCAAAAGTTGTATTAGATGACCTGGCCCAGTTTGGTGTGCCGTCGGTGTTGTTTTCCGGAGGTGAGCCGTTAATACGGCCTGACTTGTTTGAGCTCATCGGATATGCAGGCGAGCAAGGGGTGCGTACGGTTATTTCAACCAACGGAACGCTTATAACAACTGATGTAGCTAAGAAAATAAAAGAGCGAGGAGTTTCGTATGTTGGTATCAGCCTTGACGGGGTAGGCGAGGTCAATGACAAGTTCAGAGGAGTATCTGGTGCATTTGACAAGGCTGTGCAAGGCATAAAAAACTGCCAGGATGCTGGTGTTCGAATAGGTCTTAGATTGACTTTGACCAAGAAGAATATTCAGGACCTGGAGAGTTTGTTTGACTTTTTCGAAGCAGAGAATATTGAGCGGGCGTGCTTCTACCATTTTGTTCCAAGCGGCAGAGGAGAAACTATAGCAGATGAGGACCTTACGCACGCTCAAAGCAGAGAAGCTGTTGAGACAATATTAGCCAAGACAAAGTTGTATAAACAGGCCGGCAGGAAAACGGACATACTGACGGTCGACAACCATGTCGACGGTGTCTACTTATACTTAAAATTGCTGGAGGAAGATGCCGGGCGTGCCGATGAGGTCTGGAAATTATTGACATGGAACGGGGGCGGAATGTACAGCAGCGGAGTGGGAATCGGTTGTATTGATTTTCATGGTAAGGTACATCCAGACCAGTTCTGGTGGCATTATGACCTGGGCGATGTTCGGGAAAAGCCTTTCAGCCGGATTTGGATGGATACGAGTGACCCGGTTATGAAAGGTTTGAAACAGCGTCGTCAATACATCAAGGGAAGATGCCGATTATGTAAGTTTTTTGACGGCTGCGGCGGAAGTCTGAGGGTGCGTGCAGATTTGCATTTTGGCGATCCCTGGGCTCCGGACCCAGCGTGTTATTTGACAGATGCTGAAATCGGCTTAGATGAGAATAAACAGGCGGAATTAGAACGCAGCGGCGAGATTTTCCAGATGCCTGATTAGGTTTCAACATATCTTCTAACCGGAGGGGTTCACTCCTGGTTTATTTCCAGAGAAGTACGAAATTCTCTTAGTAGGGAATCTTTGATTATATAGCGCAGACTCTTGATTTTTGGAGGATAAAGGGCAAGGCAAGGCTATAAATAGTCAAAATATTCTCGTAATTGGGAATTTTTCTTGCATTTATTTGCAATATCAGGTAAAATGGCCAGTGTTTGGTAAAGGTTACTTAGCAAAGACACAAACTCCAGAATGCCTGGAAGCGGCGAATATCGTCCAAAATGGGCAAGGAATCAGGTATGGCCACAAAGGTTGGTGCGATAGCTGAGGTTATGGACAGACCAAGTCAATGTACACGCGAAGTTCTTGTCGAGCAGATTCTTTGGCTGATACGGCTGAGGTGGATTGCCGTGGTGGGCTTGGTTGGTGCTGGTCTGCTGGGCACTTATGCTTTTCCCGTGTTGGTAAGCGCCGTGCCAATCTATATTTGTGCGGGAGTACTTTTACTGTGCAATATTTTTTACTTTTGGGCAGCGACCAAGAATACTGCCGATGCCGGGCCAAAAGATATCGTGTTGGGGATGGTCCAAATCGAAGCGGATTTGGCCATTCTCACGGCAGTACTTCATTTTTCAGGGGGTGTAGTAAATCCGTTTTTTCTCTTTTATATTTTCCATATCATCATAGCGACGATAATACTGTCCAGAAATCTTTCATTTGCCGTCGGAATGACCGTAATATTACTGTTTGGTCTGCTGGCTGCCAATGAACTGAGCGGGGGAACATGGCTGGGATATTATCCACTTGAGCTTTCTACAGCAGCCGCGTTGTGGAGAAATCCAGTATATATACTTTGTGCCTTTGTGGCATTCTTTTGCATGGTGGTGGTGGCGCAATACTTAACAAGAATGATAATCGTGCGAATGACCGCAAAGGAAGCCGAGGCGGCGCGAAATAATGATGTGCTCAAGGCGGTTATCAGCGCAATGGCTGAAGGGCTGATATTTGTCACTTGTGACGGCAATGTGGCGGTTTGCAATCCTGCCGCTAAGCTGTGGAAGAAAGACAGCGATATCAACAAGTATGACAATTCAATCGATGATTTTCTGCTCACCTTGGCAGAGCATATGAAAGGTCTTTTGGCTTGCGGTGATAAAGCGGCAAGTGGGATTGAGGAGATTAAATTCAACACTGATGGTCCGAAGCAGCACTATATCGAGGCCAAGAGCTGTCCTGTGGGGGGTATTGACGGACAGAGATTGGGATATGTTATTGTAGGACAGGACTTGACTGAACACAAAAAGCTGGAGAAGGATTTGCTGGAGCGAAGCGAAGAGGTGGCTGAAATCAACGAGATGTTGAAGATGTCGCGAATAGAAATGGCTCAGCGTGAGAAAATGGTTGCGATAGGGCAGATGGCATCAGGCATTGCCCATGAAATAGGAAATCCGCTTACAAGTCTTTCTTCGGTGGCGCAGTATTTGAGCAGAAAACTGAGGACGCACGAAGAAAAGGAAAATCTCTTGGTCATACAATATCAGGTGAACCGTATCTCCAATATCTTGAAACGTATGCTGAGTTTGTCTCGGCCGGCAACAGGTGAGTACAAATGGACCGATATCAACGAGTTAATAGATAATACGTTGTCACTTGTCGGTTTCGATAAACGTGCCAAGTCGATCACTATCAAGAATATCGCCAATCTCGACTTGCCGATGGTATGGTTGAATCCACAACATTTTGAGCAGGTGCTTCTAAACGTCCTTATAAATGCGCTGGATGCGATGAATGCCAAAGAGGGTGAGCAACAACATGTTCTTATGATAACAAGGAAATTTAAAGATAAAATGATTGAGATTCGTATCCGCGATACGGGCATTGGAATGAGCCCCGAGGTTTGCAAGCGTGCTTTTGAGTCGTTTTTCACTACTAAGGAAATTGGCAAGGGCACGGGGCTTGGTCTTTTCATAAGTTATAATCTTATTGCTGAAATCGACGGCACCATCGAAATGAAGTCCGAACCGGACAAAGGCACCACTGTAATAGTCCGAGTCCCGATAAGGCCTAAGAAACAACTTATTGGCGGTGATGATGCAGAAGATGGTTTTCTTAACAGGGTCAAAGCTGGTTAATAAAAGTAATATTTATTTGTAATCTTTACAAGAAACAAAGCAAAAAGAAGATCGCTATGAAGGAAATGATGAACAATGAATAATGAAATATTGTTAGCAGACGATGAAGTAACATTCAGAGAGACCTTTGCGAAGGTTCTTCAAGAAGAAGGAATGATGGTTACAGCCGTGGGCAACGGCACCGATGCAATAAACGCCATTATGAAGCAGCCCTATACTGTGGCGATACTGGACATACAGATGCCAGGAGCAGACGGGATAAAGGTCCTGCGTGAGATAATGCGAATAAGGCCCGAGACTCGTGTGATAATGATAACGGCCTATGGTACGGTCGAGATGGCTGTCGAAGCAATCAAGCTCGGCGCATGTGATTATGTGATGAAGCCTGTAATGTTTGATGACATACTGACAAAGATCCGGCAGCATTTACGGTATCTGGAGTTGCGAGAAGAGAACGAGGAACTGAGACGCGAACTGGATGGCCAGTTTGATATTGGCCAGATAGTGGGCTACTCCCCTGTAATGCAGCAGATTTTCGAAATGATTCGGAAAGTAGCTCCAACCAAAAGCAATGTGTTGATAACAGGAGAAAGCGGCACCGGTAAAGAATTGGTTGCTCGTGCTATACACTCGTTGGGGTCGAAAAATGGCAGGCGCTTTATGGCGGTTAACTGTAGTGCAATACCTGAAGGCCTTCTTGAAAGCGAATTGTTCGGACACAAAAAAGGGAGTTTTACTTCTGCTATCAAAGACAAAAAAGGGTTTTTTGAGTGTGCTCAGGGCGGGACACTGTTTTTGGATGAGATAGGTCACATGCCGATGAGTTGTCAAGTGAAGTTACTGCGGGCAGTGGAACATAAGCAAATAATACCGGTAGGCTCTACGGAAACTATCGACATTGATTTGCGACTGATCGCAGCCACGAATAAAGACTTAGCTAAAGAAATAAGAGTGGAACGGTTCCGAGAGGATTTGTATTACAGGATGAACGTTGTCGGTATCCATCTTCCGCCTTTGCGCGAGAGGAAAGAGGACATTCCATTGCTGCTTAAACATTTTATAAAGAAATATAATGCCGAGATGGGTAAGCAATGCGTAGGAGTAAGTGATGGCGTTATGCAGGTGCTTATGAGTTATGAGTGGAAAGGCAACATAAGAGAGATGCAGAACGTGATTGAGCGAGCGGTGATATTTGCTGAAGAGGATGTTATAAAGGCTTCTGACATTGGATTGATAGGGGCCAAAGTGATAGCTCTAAGTGAAGAAAGTGAGAAGCTGCAGGCTGGTGTCAAAGCCTACGAGAAAGAACACATCCGCCGAGCGCTTGATAAGTATGATTGGGACAAAGTTAAAGCAGCAAAGGCTCTGAACGTGGGTTTATCCAGTTTGTACAGGAAGATTGACGAGCTGGAAATTAATATTGACAAGCGTAAGAAAAGAGAACGAGCGGGATGAGTTTGTTGAGGGGCATGACTGTTGCTTTATAGCCGGTGGCCCGTGAGGTATGCCATGCAGAGCTTATTCCAGTGAACGTAGTGTGTTCCAATGATTGGAGATGAAAACTAATGTAATTCTGTGCGGTAATATGTTATAAAGGTTTTTGGAGATATTTTTCTATTGGAGACGTCCAATGAAGGTTAGTCAAGCTACAGCTTATGCATTGCACGCTATGATGTATATGGTCAGGCATATTACACAATTGCCTGCCACAACCGGTACTATAGCGAAAGCAGAAGGGATTCCAGCCGGATATCTGGCCAAAATATTCCGAAGGTTGGTAAAGGCACGTCTTGTTAGGTCTGTAAAAGGTCGGAAAAGAGGATACGTTTTTGCCAAACCACCAGAAGAAATCAGCCTGCTTGAGTTGTTTGAAGTTATTGAAGGTGGACCGTTATTCGAGGACTGTTTATTAAGACACTGCGAATGTGGTGGAACGCCAGAGAACTGCTGTATTTACGCTCAGTGGATTAGTGCCACAAAAAAAATCAACAAGTTACTTTCAGAAACAAGCGTGGTAACCGCTGCCTGGAACCATCCGGAGCATCGTTTTCACAGCTTGCCGGAATCGCTCCAGGCTGAAAAGAAAAAAGTGAGCGGTAAACATGCTAAATTATCAATGGATGTTACGTAGTCACATCTAAAAGATTCAATACTGCCGGAATTTTAGCCTCCGAACCAAAGCGATCGGTCTGGCGAGGCTGAGCAGTTCAGATGGTATCAGTTAGTCGTGCACAGTATCATCAGCCTGACATATCAGCTGGTATGCTTTTTGACGTAATCAATTCGACGCCGCTTGCGCCCACACCTACAAGGTAAATCTCTCCTTTTGACATTCTGAAAATAAATTTCAATGAAAAAATCTTTTGAAAAATCAAAAAATTTTAACATTCTCATAAATGAGAATGTCGGCTAAGTAATTCATCTTAACTGGGCGGCAAGTGGTTAACTCCAGCAATGTTTGACTTTACATTTCAGCGGCTTTCTACTACGTAATATACAGTGGTCTTTCTCGCTGGGTTCGAGCGGAAAGACACGATCGTTATGGCCTTGTTATGTGAAAGAACTTTTGGCCAGTTAAGTCGCAAACAAAAGCGGGGAGCCAAGCACTCTGCGAAATCGCTGAAGGTTTCTATACCACAGAAAGGTTCTTTATGGATGAACCGGATTGCCGAATATTATAAGCACATCGAGAGGATTGACTATATTCTTGAACACATTTGTTCCGCTTTATCACTTGAAAGTTCACAAGTCCTTAATCTGCTTATGAAACGTGTGTTCAAGCTCAATGCGCGTTTCAACGCCTTACCTTCTTCGGCCCCAAGAACTGCTGCCTTGAACAATTCATGAAGTCCATATCGAAATAGGATTGTTCGCTGCACATTGCAGAAAGATTAGTGTTTTGAGAAAACTTCTCATATTTGAGAAATCGACCCTCTTCCTATCGATTGGAGGCTGCTCAGAGCTTGTCACTACATTGAATAATATAGTTCATTTCGATAACATAGAGGAAGCTAATAGTTGCGTTAGAAGCTGTGCTGGACGGCAACTGAGAGGTTTAGAATGAATTGCCTTATAAAACACCACTATGAGCGAACGCGGCGAAAAGAGTGGGAATGTCTGGTGTAACATTGTCAGGCGGTTCTCAGTCGCACATATATTTAGGCGCAAAACCAGTTGCTTGCGGAGCGGTGAGTTCCGAGAAGCACAGGCAATTGTGGTTCAGCAGGAAGTAGAGCAGAGCCCTGGCATGCTGGAGACTGGCGGGTTTTGTCTGCCAAGTTATAAGTTATTTGTCCTGTTTGTTAACAATGTGCCAGCTACCCTGTCCTTGTGGATGGGATGAGAAAGTGTATGTGAGAGAAGCAGTCATATGCAATTCCAAGGCGGTTACAACGTATTGTTTCAGGGCAGACCTGATGGTGTGATAAAGCCGATGCCTGAGCCGAGCGTGCTCTACCTGCCCTTGCGCAGTCGACGTTTCCTGTTCGGTGAACTTCATGTCAAGGACGGTCAGCATGTGCAGGGCGGTGATGTCCTGGCGAGGGATGTGAACAACTATGCGGTGCCTCTACTGGCACCGCGAACAGGACGTGTACGTCTGAAAGAAAAAGAGAACCATATAATACTTGAGGATGTTACCAAACTCGAAGAACACGCCGATATTGCCAAAGAGGAACTGTCGCATATAGAGCAAGAGATGGGTGCAGCAGGGATAAAGCGATATAGATTGCTGACATTAGGGGCCTGGCAATTTTTCTATGATGCGCACACGGGGGCACTTCCTGACCCTCTGGGTACGCCGCAGGCGATTATTGTTTCTACTGTAAGTCTGGAGCCCTTTGTTGCCAGAGGAGACGTGCAACTTCACAACCGTCTGTCCAATTTCACCAGGGGCTTAGAACAGTTGCAGTCTCTGTTGGAATATCAGCCTATTTATCTGGTAATGCCGGACATTAAATCCGAGTTTGCGAATCTAATAAGAAATCATATACGGGGATATGCATGGGTGAAAATGCTGGAGATACCTCTTACGTATCCGTATGACAGTTTTGCAATTCTTGCGCGCAAGCTCGGCCTTAGACGCAACAAAGGGCCTGTCTGGGCGGTCCGAACCGAGGGGGTTCTGGCGATTGATCGGGCGTTGACATTGTCAAAGCCTTGTTTGGTCAGGGTAATTTCAGTTGGCGGGGTGGGCGTCAATGCCCCCACTCATATCAAGGTTATGCCGGGGTACCCGATAAAGGCAATCAAGGATAAGTATGTGTTCGAGCCGGCTGCACGAATCATTAACGGAGGTATACTTACCGGTGAGCTTTTAAGCACAGAGACATTGGGGCTTGATACAGAATGTAGAGGGGTGACAATTCTTCCCGAACTGAAGGAAAGAGAATTCCTCGGTTTCGCCCGGCCAGGCTGGTCTCGAAGCTGCTTTGCCGCCTGCTACCTGAGCGCGCTTAGAAAAAAGTTCCGCGAGCGACTTACCACTGGTATACGCGGTGAAGGCCGACCTTGCCTCTCTTGCAATTTTTGTGAAGAAGTATGCCCTGCCGGTATAACACCTCACCTAATCCACAAGTATCTGTATCGAGATTTACTTGAAGAAGCAGAGCAGGCGCGTACGGATCTTTGTGTGGAGTGTGGTTTGTGTTCTTTTGTTTGCCCGTGCAAGATTGATCTTAGGGGCCAGCTCATCGACGCCAAGAAATTGATTGAGCAGGAGAAGGAAGAAATACGCAGGGAGAAGTTGCGTCAGGAAGAACTGGCCAAAAAGGCCGCCGAGGAGAAAAGCGAGTGAAAAAGTTACTGAAGATTTGTGAGACTATTCGCCCGACTTTTGAAGAAGGCGGCAAGCTTCGGGCTTTCAAACCCGTATATGAGGCGTTGGAGAATTTCTTATTTGCCCCTTCGGCGACTACTCTGACAGCCCCTCATGTCCGTGATCCGCTTGATGTGAAGCGGATCATGAGCATAGTTATCATATCGCTTGTACCGTCGATATTGGCGGCTGTTTACTTTTTCGGCCTTCGTTTTTTACTGATGGTGATTGTCACATATGTTGCGGGTCTGTCAGTGGAAGCGATTTTTGCGATAGTCCGCAAGGAGAGCATCAACGAAGGTTTTTTCGTTACGGGTTTCCTGTTCCCATTGATTATGCCGCCCAGTACTCCGCTTTGGATGGTTGCTCTTGGCGTGATGTTTGGAGTGTTCATCGGCAAGGAGCTGTTTGGCGGTTCGGGGCGTAATGTATTCAATCCGGCCCTTGTCGGTCGTTGCTTTTTGGCTCTTGCCTATCCGAGAACGATGTCAGCCAGCTGGCTCAAGCCGAGTTACGAGCTGGCCGGCCGATTGTTTACCTATGTTGATGCTTCTAATGTAGACGCCATGACCTCGGCTACGCCGCTGGCACTGGCCAAGCAGGGTGAATTTGTTTCCCATGCGCATATGTTTTTGGGAAGTGTCGCAGGCAGTGCCGGGGAGACATCGGCTATCGCGATTATCATGGGCGGCGTCTTCCTGCTGTTAACACGCGTAGCCAATTGGCGCACGGTTGTGAGCATTCTTGGATCGTTTACTTTACTTGGCGGAATACTCCACTATGCACAACCCGAAACGGTCGGCCCGGTGATGTGGCATCTGTGTGCGGGTGGTTTGCTTTTCGGTGCATTCTTTATGGCCACTGATCCTGTTACAAGTCCTACTACAAATGTTGCTAAATGGTTCTATGGGATATTTATCGGCTCGGTGACTGTTCTAATACGTAATTTCACTGGCTACGTAGAGGGTGTGACATTTGCTATCCTGTTGGGCAATATTGTTGCTCCAATTCTTGATGAAATCGTTTTCGCAGTGCGATTAAGGAGGCTTAGAAGTGAAGGGTAGTCTTTACACGCTTAGCTATGCCGGTGTTCTCGGTGCCGTTTGCGCCTTGCTTTTGACAGCCGCTGCCAGTTTTACGGCTCCTTACAAAAAGGCTAACGCTGATGCCGAAAGGAACCGCAATATCTTGAATGTATTGCAAGTTCCGTATTCTGCGGAAGTTTCGGCACATGATTTAGTCAAAATCTTTGAAACCAACGTTGGTCTGGAAGATCTTGGTGAACTCAAATTTTACCGATATCCAAAGGATTCCAACAAGGCCGAGACTGTGGCTGTTGCTTTTGAAGGGGCTGGCTTGTGGGGGCCTATAAAGGGCTTTCTTGCTCTTGGTCAAGATATGAAAACGATCCGTGGTATAACCTTTTACGAACAGGAAGAGACGCCAGGCCTGGGAGGCGAGATTGCCGCAAAGTGGTTTAGAGACCAGTTCGCAGACAAGTCGATAGAAGACAAAGATGGGAGTCCCGGCTTTATCATCAGCAGTTCAGGAGACCCGGCACCGAATAAAGTTGACGGAATTAGCGGAGCGACAATGACTTGTGACAAAGTCCAGATGATACTTAACGAACTCATAAAGAAAATTAGTAAGGAAAAGGAATAAAAATGGCAGATGACAAGCAACCGGTCTGTATGACGTGCAGTCCCAAGGGATTGTGTGGCGGCAGGGGCCTGTTGACATTGAAAGAGGGGACGTGGGTAAATAATCCCCTGGCGATTCAGGTGCTGGGTATATGCTCTGCCCTGGCGGTAACCAACCGGCTGGAGAACTCACTCGTGATGGGTGCGGCCCTTATCTTTGTTTGTGTGGGGTCGAATTTGTTTGTTTCCCTGCTGCGAAAGCATACACCGCATCGTATCCGTATGATTGCCGAAGTTGCTATCATTGCAACCTTCGTGATACTCTTCGACCAGTTTCTCAAGGCCTTCTACTGGGACATGTCAAAACAACTCGGCCCTTATGTAGGGCTGATTATTACTAATTGCATCGTTATGGGCCGGGCCGAGGCATTTGCATTGCAAAACCCGCCGGTGCTGTCCATTGTCGACGGATTAGCCAACGGCATCGGATACGCAGCGGTATTGGCTATAATCGGATTCTTCAGAGAACTGCTGGGTGCCGGAGAAATCTTAGGGTACAAAGTACTCAGCGGGGAATGGTATACACCTAATCAATTGATGATTCTGGCCCCTGGAGCATTTTTTGCATTCGGTATCGCGATTGGTATTTTCAATTGGATTAAAGGCCCTGAACCTGAGGAGAACAAACCATGAGCGATACATCGGCATTTGTGATATTTTTCGCAGCGATATTTACAAACAATATACTGCTGACCAACTTCCTGGGGCTGTGTTCTTTTATCGCGTGCTCGGGCCAGATAAGGACATCCATCGGTTTGGGGACGGCGGTTACATTTGTAATGATTACGACGACGATACTGAACTATATCATTTATCACTTTGTCCTTATGCCTTTCGGTCTCGTTCATTTGCAGTTCATTGTCTTCATAGCGGTCATTGCGGCCTTTGTGCAGCTCGTCGAGATGTTCGTTGAGCGGTTCAGCCCGAGGCTTTACTTTGCATTAGGAATATTTTTGCCTTTGATAACAGTCAACTGCTCTATCCTCGGCGCATCTTTGTTCATGATCATCCGCAAATACAGTTTTATACAGTCTGTCGGCTTTGGCCTTGGCGCAGGTCTTGGCTGGGCAGTGGCGATTGTGCTTTTAGCCGGATTGAGACAGAAAATGAGGTACAGCAATATCCCGGAGCCGTTCCAGGGTGTGCCCATAGCAATGGTTGTTACTGGTGTGCTTGCTATGGCATTTATGGGCTTTGCGGGAATGGTGTCAATCCAATAGGAGTTGTAAATGATTTGCCTGTTGTCAGTCATTTCGTTTGCAGGCCTGGCTGTGGTATTGGCAGCTATGTTAATGATAGCCGAGCGGCTGCTGCTAAACTACGGTATCTGTAAACTCGATATTAACGCCGGCGAAAAACCGCTTGAGCTTGAGGGTGGTCAGACATTGCTGGCCAGTCTCTATGCCAATGAAATCTTTATACCGTCTGCGTGCGGGGGCAAGGGTTCCTGCGGGCATTGCAAGATTACCATCACATCCGGCGGTGGGCCTGTACTGCCCACAGAAACACCATATCTGTCGCGTAAAGAGATTCGGTCAAACTTGCGGTTGGCCTGTCAGGTTAAGATTCGTGAGGATATATATGTTCGGATACCCACGGAGCTTTTGAATGTCCGGATGTTTGCCTCCACAGTGGAAAGCACACGGGAGCTCACGCACGATATAAAAGAAATAAAGCTGAGATTAAACGAACCTGCGGAGATCACCCACCGGCCTGGTCAGTATGTTCAGGTTCAGGCCCCATCGGCAGAGGAGCCTGTTTTTCGTGCTTACTCAATTAGTTCGCCCGTTTATGAGCCGAATGTAGTCGAGCTTGTCGTAAAGCTGATTCCGGGTGGAATCGGTTCAACTTATTTGCATAACCTCAATCCTGGAGATACCGTCACCTTCACCGGACCTTACGGTGAATTCTGGCTCAACGAGGACCCATCCGTCGAAATCGTATGCGTCGGCGGCGGATGTGGGATGGCGCCGATGAGAAACATCATCTATACCATTTACAGCCAATGGCCGGACCGCTCGTGCTGGTTGTTCTTTGGATGTCGGACGACACAAGACATCTTTTACCTTGAGCAGTTCAAAAAGCTTGAACACAAGCACGCTAACTTTCATGTATTGTACGCCCTGTCCGACGCACTGAAACCAGGTGAGCAGTGGAATGGAGAGACAGGGTTTATTCATCTTGCGGTGGACAAGTACCTGGAGTCTGGTGTCCGACGCCAGGCATTCCTTTGTGGGCCGCCTCCAATGATTGAAGCGGTAATGAGGGTACTTGTGGAAAAAGGAATTAGCTCAGAAGATGTCTTTTACGACGAGTTCTAAAGATAGTTTAACAATGTAGGCCATAGTTATTTGGCTGATTATGTTACTCAAAGAACCTTTTGAAATTTTGGGAGATGAATTATGGAAAACACGAAGATTTTGATTGTAGAGGATGACCCGGACTTTACCAAGGCACTTAAGGTAACTTTGGAAAGTGAGCAGTATGCCGTGGTCACGGCCGCCGACAGAACGGAAGGTATGGAAAAAATCAGGAATGACAAACCGGATTTAGTCATACTGGATGTTATGATGTCTACCTGGTCGGACGGCTTTGAAATGTCCAGGGAATTGAAAAAAGACCCGCAGTACAAAAACATACCTATCCTTATCCTGACAGCAGTCAAGGATAGAACGGGCATAGGTTTCAAATCTACTGCTGGGGATCCTGTCTGGCTGCCGGTGGATGGTTTTCTGGACAAACCCGTGGAACCGCAATTTTTGCTGGCTGAGGTCGAAAAACTTATTTCAAAAAAAGCCTAAGATGGAATCGGCGTATCAAAATATCAGGCTCGTCAAACGAGCTTATTGGCTGATCAAGCTCAGATGGATAGCCATAGCGGGGGTTGGCCTGGCTACCTTCATGGCCAGCACTGTTCTGCACATATCGCTGCAGGATTTCGGCCTCTATGGTATTGCAATACTGCTTGTTCTGTGCAACACGACAGCGCTGTTACTGTTAAATCGTTTTACAAGAAGGCAGAAAGAGACACCTGGTTCCGCCATAAAGAAATTGATCAATGTCCAAATATCGGCTGACTTGTTAATTTTGACGGTTCTGTTACATTTCTCCGGTGGGATTGAGAACCCGTTTGTTTTCTTCTTCGTATTTCATATGGTTATAGCCAGCATCCTACTTTCGGTTCGAGAAAGCTATTTGCAAGCTACATTTGCAGTTTTGCTTTTTGGTCTCTTGATATTACTCGAATATCTGCAGCTTATACCTCACCATTGCCTGACGGGATTTGTGGCTCATTGCTTACACCAAGATGGCCTTTACGCCCTTGGGACTTTCTTCGTCTTTGCAACCACATTGTACCTGGTAGTATACATGGCCAGTCACATTGCCAGGAGGCTCAGGCGGGCCGAGCAAGCCTACAGAAAAGCCAATATATTGCTTGAGGAAAAAGACCACATAAAGGACGAATATGTTTTACGCGTAACTCATGATATTAAAGGGCATCTCGCAACGATACAAAGCTGCCTTGGTGTCGTTGTAAGGAAACTGGTCGGCCCACTTGATGGTCAACAGGCAGACTTTATCAACAGTGCGCACGCGCGAACTATCAAACTCACCCACTTTGTAAGGACATTGTTAAAGCTGACACAAATGCGACTAAGCAACGAATTGGAAATGGGTGTTTTCTCATTGAGGGAAGCTATACACAACGCTGTTGCTTCCGTCAGAGCTAAAGCTGACAATAAAAGGATAACCTTGAATTGTGATATCGAGCCGTCAGTGGACAAAATCTTTGGTAATCAGTTTTCTATTGAAGAGATGGTTACAAACCTACTACTTAATGCAATTAAATACACTCATGCAAACGGAACCGTTGAGTTGAATGCAAATAACAATGAGGGCTGCGTATCGGTGGAGATCACTGACACAGGCATCGGAATACCAAAAGAAGAACAATCCAAAATATTTCGTGAATTTTATAGGGCCACCAACGCACGGAAAGTTGAACAAGACGGCACTGGTCTGGGGCTATCAATAGTAAAACACATAGTAGAAAGACATGGCGGTCAAATACGGGTCGAAAGTAAGGAAGGCTGCGGGACGACGTTTACGCTGACGCTGCCAAGAAAGGTGTGATTATAGGCAGTTAATATTGCGGTAAAGAGATTCAAAGTTGATTTACTGTTCGTTAAGTTGAAGAGTACGATTAATCAGTCTTTCGGGCTCCTACTGTCTCATTTATGGGAATTGCGAATCATTTGTATCTCACAGATGGGAATGATTTGTGTTATATATCACCCATAGAGAGCGATTTTCCTGTTCGTCTTATTTTTTTACGCTGTTATCAAGCCTTTATGGGCAATATAGCTCTTTCGTGAGCAAAGTCCCCAACTCTGGCACGCCAGTTGCCATATTAAATTTGGGCGCTGGTAGTGCGCCTTGATATGGATGTTAGATAGCGACTTAACGATGTATACGGCTGTCATGGTTAGCACAATGGCAACGGGCTGCTCACAATGACTTATGGTCGAAAGAGTCGCATGTACGAGTTTTGCTTAGTGGGAATTCAGGACGGGACAGGTAAGCTTTTAGCCCATAGTGTTTCCGGCCCCAAAGGGGCGATATTCCTGTGGCTGATGCAAGCTTTCGAACAAAACAATCGGCAGTAGTGATGTTTAAGAGCAAGGGAGTGCACGGGCGAGTTTGTTAAGTTGAAAAGTAGGATAATGAGATATATCAAGGCGATATTCGCATCAGGGATAAACGTATTAAGGCAAATGAGCTGGCCCGCAATATTGCTGTTGATAATGGCGGCGATGGCTGTTTTTGTTGCTGGCTCGATTGTTGTCACGGGGCAGCCGAGTTTTTGCAATTCCTGCCACATCATGAATCGTTACTATGACAGTTGGCAGACGTCGAGCCACTCCGAAGTGAACTGCCTCGACTGTCATCTACAACCAGGGTTTGTAGGTTATGTAAAGGGTAAGATTAACGGCCTGGCCCAAGCGGTTGATTGTATAGTCGGCAGAGTTGGAACCAAGCCAAATGCCACAGTAAAAGATATCTCCTGCCTGAGGTCGGAATGTCACAGCGTCGAAGCGCTTGTATCAAAAGAGATCGATTACAATGGTATTAAATTCACTCATAAAAATCATGTCACAAAGGTAGTTGACGGAATAACAATCTCGTGTGGTACATGCCACAGTCACTTTGAAGGCGATGAACATTTCAATGTGAATAATGATGTATGTTTTACGTGCCATTTCCTTAAGGATGATGAAAGTGGTAGTAGATTGGTGCAAACCAGTTGCCAAGATTGCCATAAGGTGCCAGATATGGTCATTAAACGTGGATTGGTGACGATTAATCACACCGAGTTTGTTTCGTATAAGGCAAGTTGCGAGGACTCCTGTCATAAAAGGGAAATCGAAAAGACAAACGAGGTGGCCGATAGCGTGTGTTTGAACTGCCATAGTTTTATCAAGGAGCAGCATGTGGATAGCGTGGAGCTGCATGAATCACACACTAATCACGAAAAGGTGGAATGCTTTGCGTGTCACGGCAAGGTGTCACATGGCCAGACACAAGTTTCATCGATTTCCGCCATGATGGATTGTCAGAACTGTCACAGTGATACTCATCAAGTACAGCGCAGTATCTATGCGACTGAGCACCCAATGCAAAACGAGAAGACAGATATCGTTCTCAGTCCTATGTTTCTGACGCATGTGGAATGTAGCGGGTGTCATATTGAGCCGGTACGAAAAAATTCCGGAACGTTAGATAGCTTCGGAACAGTCGCCAAGGCAGTGCCTCGAGCGTGTGACAGGTGTCACGAGGAAGGAACAGGCCAACAATACATACCCTTCTGGCAAGGAAAAATCAAGGGACTGTATGAACAGATAAGTCACAAGCTTGATAAACTTGAAGAACGAGCACGACTCGAATCAAATGAGCAGTTGGCGCAGAAACTTAGTGACAAAGCCAAGCAAGCCCGGTCGATTCTTGAGTCGGTATCATCCGATGGGAGCTGGGGTGTTCACAATTTTAAGTATACTGAGGCAATGCTGCTCGGAGCAAATAAGATAATAATCGAGGTACAATAGTGTTGAACATGGGAATTGATACTAAATCCAAATTATATTCAAGAGCGGCAGGTGTTGCAGTCATCACAATTGCTGTTCTATCGCTTTCAACTAACCAGGCCTGGGCATTCCCGGAAAGAGCACGCCACTCATCTTTGACAGGGCCGTGGGAGCTTGTAGTTCAAATGGGTATGGAAGGGCAAAGATTGCGTTTTCCAGTTATAGTTTCTGATGAGAACAAGCCGGAAAAACTGGACAACGTCCTGCCGGTTATGGGGACACCGATCAAGATCAGACTCCAGCAATATTTACCCGATCTAAGGTGGGAAACTACCGCAGTTAAACATACTGCCGGGGGAATCGTTGCAAAGTTAACAATCAAAGGTGAGAACTTGAAGCAGGATATTTGGCTCAGCCCGGACGTTCCTACCAGACAATCAATATCATCCAGCATTGGAAGTGTCGCAATAAAAAAACTCCATGACCCCAATACAGTCGAAAAACTGCTGCGAGAGCTGAGCGGGCCTAAAGCTGTCGGCATTGTGTCGGTCTGGCCTGATGACCCTAATTCACCGCTTGAGTATGTGGCTAAGCTGGGAGAAACACTGACTGTGCCAAAGTCTAAGTATAAACTGAGCCTCCTGGAATACGTACCACACTATTCGATTGATGCGAAGACAAAAAAGGTGGTCAACCGTTCAGATAAACCAATTAATCCTGCAATCAAAGTAAGTGTCGATGATGGAGAAAATACCTATGAGCAATGGCTTTGGGCGAAGTTTCCATCATCTCCTCATAAGAACCTGCAGCTTCCATTGCGTATGAGGTTTACCGATTTTAACCTGGGTAGTACAGGTGGAAAATACATTCTTGTCGCGGCACGTGGCTCTGAACCGTGGTTACTTTTTTCTAAAAAGGGAAAAACCCGAGCAGAAAAAGCCATACTTGGCCGACCCTATCCATTCACGAACGAGCAATATTCTTTCATTATAGAAAAGGTTTTGGACCATGCAGTGATTAAAACTGACTGGAAAAACAACTCAGAAAACTTGCTGCATCCTGCTGTTGTCACTGCAGTGGAGTACGATGACACAGTGCAGCAGGCTGTTTTGGAATTCAATAAGCCTTACCATCATAAAAACAGGTTTGGAACAATGGTGCTTCTTTACAGACGCAAACATGAGTCTTTAAAAGCAGGTAATTGAACAAGATGCGGTTACGAAATCGCCACAGAATGAGTTTATGAAAGGAGTTGGATAAAATGATAACGTCGAAAATACTTGCTGATAAGTTAGCTATTTTTGTTGTTAGTGTGTTGGTTTCCATCGCTGGTGCAGTGGAAAAGCCTACTTCACCGCAAAAAACGTGTGTTACAGAAGAATGTCATGCGGACTACAGCAAAAAAGCTTACGTGCACGGCCCGGTCGGTCTTGGTGATTGCAAGTCATGCCACAAGGTTGTGGATCCTAATGAACATACATGGCATTTTGTGCGGAAAGGCAATGATCTCTGTGAGTATTGCCATCTGGAGCAGACAGCAAAGAAGGTCGTTCACGAGCCCCTGAAGAAGGGTGATTGTGTGCAATGCCATGATCCCCACAGCAGCGACAACAAATTTTTGATCCCCAAGGAAACAGTGGCAGCTCTTTGCCAGGATTGCCACCAGACCGGCAAAGACCTTAAATTCCCACACGGGCCGGTGGCAGTGGGAGAGTGTACGGTCTGCCACGATTCCCATACTTCAGATCATGAAAATTTATTGACCACGGAACCCGGTGAGCTTTGTTTTTCCTGTCATGTAGTGACAAGAGACGAGTTGAGTAAATTTGAATTTGTTCACGAGCCGGCAAAGGACCACTGCGTTGGCTGCCATGACCCACACGGGGCTGATAACTCAGAGATGGTTAAGGACGTCGCACCCTTCATGTGCTATACATGTCACAAGGATATAGAGAAAGTAACCGAAAACTCCGAGTACCGGCACAGCGCTGCGGCTGATATCGATGGCTGTATGAACTGTCATACCCCACATGCTTCGACAGTGAAATCCCTGCTGAAAAATGATGTGGCTTCTCTGTGCATGAAGTGTCACGATAAGCCCCAGAGTATAAGCAAAGATGAGGTTCTGCCGGCTTTCACCGACCAGCTTAAGGATAAGAAGTTTCTGCATGGTCCGGTCAAAGAGAAGGATTGCACTGGCTGTCATATTACGCATGGCAGCGACCATTTCAGACTTTTAACCAAAGAGTATCCATCCATATTCTACGCTCCGTTCTCGGAGGAGAACTATGAACTATGTTTTAGCTGCCATGCCAAGACCGTGGTCTGGACGCCCACAACCGATAATCTGACCGATTTCAGAAATGGAAACGTAAACCTTCATTTCCTCCACGTTAACAAGGAGCGTCGGGGCAGAACCTGCCGAGCTTGTCATGCGACACATGCAAGCAACATACCCAAGCACATTCGCAAGAGCGTTCCTTACGGAATGTGGGAGCTGCCGGTGGGATTCACAAAAACCGAGACCGGTGGTGGCTGTAAACCAGGGTGCCACCTCCCGAAGGTCTATGACAGAAAAAAACCCGTGGATTATTCTGCACTGCTGGCAGCAAGCCCAGAATAGAAAGCGGTTAAGAAGTGTAAAGGTGAGGATAAGCAGTCAGATGAGAGCAAAGCGTAACAAACTCGCATGGGTAGTCTTCATGCTTGCAGCGGGGCAATTTTTATTATGTGTAGCAGCGGATGCCGGACAGCGCAGGCTCGGCATCGATGAAAGGATACCGGAGTTTTCAGGATATAATGCTTCAGGAAAGGTCTTCGAGTACAAGCACGGCGGAGGGAAAGTGCTGATGGTGGTTTTTTTATCGGGGCGACAAAAACGCTCAGCCCGGGCAGCGGCTGACATTGAACGGATTATCAGTAAGCTCGGTGCCAATGCCGAGCGCCTGGACGTTGCAGTTGCGGTTGATGACCCTAACACCGGTGCTAATTTTAAATCGAAAGAAAAAGAGTCGGCACCGGACCTTCACATCCTCTTGGATACGGAATACAAGTTGTGGGGGAAGTTTGGCATAATCGTGACGCCGACCGTGATAATCTCCGATACAAACGACACAGTACTATGGGTAAAGGCCGGGCATGGTTCCGATTTTGCACCTGTGATACAGGCTCGTTTGAATCAGGCGCTGGGCATTGCTCAGGATATCGACCCGAACGAAGCAAGCCACGTGAAGACTGTAAAGAACGCCACGGTTGCGGCCCGTATTAAGAGGCATTTGCAAATGGCAAAGATACTCCGGCAGAAGGGTCGACTCAAATCGGCCAGCACCGAGATACGCAAAGCCACAGAATTAGACCCCAATTCGGTTGACGTGGCGCTCGAGCTTGGCGAGCTCTTGTGCAGGACTAATCAAGACAAAGCTGCTCTGGATGTTATTGACAAGATTAAAACCAACAAAAAGGCGGAAAAGGCAAGAGCACTTTTGATATCCGGATGGGCGAAGCGTCAAATGGGTGAGCTTGATGCAGCAGAAAAGATTTTGCTTGAAGCAACAATGCTGGACCCAAAATCCAGTCGCAGCTTTTTTGAATTGGGCAGGGTCTACCAGGCTAAGAACGAAGTAGAAAAGGCAATGCAAGCGTATTATTCGGCTTTGTTGCTTATTTTCCATGAACAGTCTGTCAAAGCGGTTTCTCATTAGTAGCAACCACATACACGAATATTCTCGTAAGTGAGAAAAACAGAGTTTTTAACCGCCGGTTCTACAAATTATCTTCATTTTATTCCTGCCGTAACATCCATTCAACAAAGGACTTATAGAAGCATCTTCTGCAAAGTGCAGCAAGTAATACCATCGAGGCACGCTGATTGCACTGTAATGTTAGGGAGGAGGTAGTGGCCGTGATGGGTCAACACCTCATTCCAGGCTGTTGTCAAATGTGCGGGCAAATGAATTGGATTTAATAAAATAAAATTGGTTAAGCGATAATTTGAATTTGAGTAACCACAGGAAATAAAACTGGAATTCGGAGATATTATTATGAAGTTCAAAATAGTGATTTGTTTAATTGCAGTAATAGCGTTACTTTCTTTTGCAGCGGTAGTGAAAGCTACGCACTCGGACTATGGTTGCAGCGGCTGCCATACTCCACACAAAGCAGAAAGCCTGCCCGGAATGCCGTTGTGGAACGGGAGTGAAACGACCAAGGTCTTTGATGTTTACTCAAGTGCAACCATGGACGCCGTAGTGGGTCAGCCTGAGGGTGCCTCAAAGCTATGTCTGAGTTGTCATGATGGCAGTTATGCCCTTCTGGCGGGTAGCTATATGGATTTTGGGTCTGATTTGTCCTCATCTCACCCGATTTCATTTGTATACGACTCGGCCCTTGCTACCGCAGACGGTAGTCTGAAAGACCCGGCCGAGAATAGTACCCTCGGTGGTACTATTGCTGAGGATTTACTGGATGTTAGCGGTATGGTCCAGTGCAGTAGCTGCCATGATATTCACTCTTCAGGTGTCGGTGACCACTACCTGCGAGGCTATGATTACTTCCATGGATTCAATGGTGGAGACCTGTGCCGAATGTGCCATTTGAAATAAAGGCGAATACGTATAAGTAAGAATAGTCGATTTTTTCGCTTAACATGTTTTGTGGTCTTCACATCTGCAGTTTGATTTAATTGCAACAGAGTATGCTTTTTGTGCACAAGAGGGGGTAATCATAAACTTTATCGCTCTTAAGATATTTCTGTTTACTTATGACCTACTTACAAATGCGGCATCAATCAGCTTTGAACGATACCAAGGGGCTCAGGCACGCATGTCGTGTCGTAGTAACAAGATAAACTTCATGAACACAGCGCATGCAAAGAACGTTCAAGGCCTGCTTAAGGTAGAAGAGACACCAGTACTTAATATGATGATGAGGAAAGTATAGTTATGAATACATACAAGTTGTTATTACATGATAAACTAAGTGTTTTTCTTATGATGGGGGTTTTAGCCCTTCTTATATTCTCGGGGTGCCAACAACCGGTGCCAAAAGAAGAAGTTATTAGGCCGGTTTTTTTTCCTAAAGCACCTGACAAGCCTCGGCTTCAATTTCTCAAATCCTTCTCCGGGCCTGAGGATGTAGGCGTTAAAGGCCCATCGGCTTTGGAAAGGTTTATAGTGGGTGAACCTGAAACTACGGAGGCCATTGTAAAACCTTATGGGCTGGCAATTTTCCAGGGGAAATTGTACGTCTGTGACGTCGGCAAGAGATTAGTGGAGGTACTCGACCTTGAGAATCACACGTTTAGCTATTTGACAAAAGACATACGATTGATGGAGCCGCGGAATATATACATTGATGATGACGCTACAAAATACGTGGCGGACCCGATAGCCGGTGCCGTGTTTGTTTTTGATAAGAACAATAACTTGAGCGCCATACTCGGGAGGGAATTGAAAATGAAAATCACGCCCGAGGATGTATTTGTTCGTGGACAGCGATGTTATGTTACAGATTCCAAGAGCAACCAGGTAGTTGTCCTGGATAAGACTACGGGCGAAGAGCTCAACCGCATAGGTCAAAAGGGTGTGCTGGAAGAAGCGGAGGCGTCTTTGGCCGAGTTGCCTCCGGGGCAATTCTTACTTATTAGTGACTTGACCGTTGATCAGCAGGGCAATGTCTACGTTACTGATAAAGCTGGAGGCCGAATAACGGAGTTTGACAAATCTGGAGTATTTAAGCGAACCATTGGCAGTTGGGGCATAGGTATACACCAGTTTATCAGGCCAAAGGGTATAGCTGTTGATAAAGAAGACAGGATATGGGTGGTGGACACTGCGCCGGAGGTAGTCAAGATATATGATTCCAAGGCCCAGCTTTTGCTGTTTTTCGGTCTGCCGGGCAATAAACCCGGCATGATGAATATGCCCGCAAAAGTTATCATCGACTACGACAACGTAGAATTGTTCCGAGAGTATGCTGTTGAGGGCGCAGATATAAAGTTTCTGGTCCTGGTTTCAAACCAGTACGGTTTGAATAAGGTCAATGTTTATGGTTTTGGCAGCTTTCCTGAACAACATCAAGCGGAGACAGAATAGATTGCAAGGCTGCCGGATGAGGCTCCCATAACACAAGTTGAAAGGTTGTTATCTCGTGTTTTTTCGGGCAAGAACCATGGTTGGAGTATTAATAGTTCTCGGTTTCTTATTGATGTATGCCATGAGCTGTGAACCTGTCCAGCGACACAAGATTCTAACTTTCTTCTTTGATGGTGTGGACTCTCAAAGTCCTCCACATGAGCCAAGGGGGGACTGCAACTTGTGTCACAAAGGACGTCGCCAATTGCAACAAGTGGGGGAACGGCCGGAAACGGTCTGGTTTGTGCATGAGCCGTGGAAGAACAGGAACTGTAACCTGTGCCACGAACAACTTGATGAAAAACAGTGGGCCCTGCCGAAACTTACTGTGCCGATGCCTGAATTGTGCTACCAGTGCCACATAGATTATCCTGCTACAGAGCCTTACGTGCACGGCCCAGTGGCGGTTGGGGAGTGCCTGCACTGCCATGAAACACACAAGAGCAGGATAGCTGGTTTGCTTAAAAAAAAGGAACCTGAACTGTGCTATCAGTGCCACGAGATTATTGAAGATACTGAGATTCCGGGCCATCCGGACGAGCCGATACCACAGTGCACAAAGTGTCACGACCCGCATGCAGGCTTGGACAGAATGCTTTTGAAAAAGTAGTGGAAAGAAATAAACAATTGTGGGAAAAAATAATCAGAATAGTACGAGACAAGCAATGGGCTGCAGCAATCTGCTACAGCCGTCGACTACGGATTGGTCAAAAACAGTTTCGCAGACTCGCTGTTATCGGTATAGTGATGGCTGTGTTGGGTCTTGCCGGCTGCAATGTCCAGGTAGCAGGTAAAAAAAGGCCCCTTCTTCGGCATGAACCTGTGAAAGGAGAGATGGAACTGGTAGCAGAGCGCCGCACAGACAAACAAGGAATACCTGAAAACAGACGAGAAGCTGAAAGTACGGTCTTTGAAGAAAGAGTGAATTTGAGAACTAAAGGCGACCTGTATCATCCAAATTTCCTGCTGTTCGATGCTGCTGTGGGTTTAGGGTTAGCCCAGCAACATTTTACTACCGACGGTGACTCGGACAGAACTTCTGCTTTCCTTAACGAATATAATTTGCACGGCCAGCTACTGCCACAAAAGCCCTATCCCCTGACTGGTTATTTGAACCGAACAGAAGGACTAATCTCGCGCCAGTTTCTCGGTTCGCTCCAGACTGAAACGGACAATGCAGGTCTGATTTTTCGGTTACGAAATAAAAGCTGGCCTATGACCTTCGAGTGGAATAAATCCGAAACAAAGCAGGATGCCCTGGGTTCTTTGGCCTCAGACTTTTTCAATAGAGATTCTGAAAGGTTCGGATATGCTCTAACGCATGACTTCAGCAGCCGTTCGCATTTGAATTTTAGGTTTGACTGGGACGACATCTCTCAGCGAAGCTCAACCGCATCGACAGATTTAGACCAGAAAAGATATAAGGTTTCACATGATTGGACCTTTGGCTCAAACCAACAACATCGGCTGAACTCGTATGTTTCATCTCTCGACCAATCCGGCTCATTTGACCTTGATGTTTTTGAATGGGCGGAGCGGCTGAAGCTGCAACATACGCCTAATTTTCTGACCAACTATAGCTTACGGTGGGTGGACACTGAACAGCAAATGTTTACTAACAGAGAGCTTCGCGGCCAAGCGGGCTTCGAGCACAAATTATACAAAAGTTTGACTACAACGGGCAATATTTTTGCAGCCAGGTCGGACATTGGTCAGCAGGGAGACCTTGACCAAGAAGGAGGTTTACTTGGTTTTAATTACACTAAGAAGAATCCCTGGGGTACGTTACTGGGTTCCTATGTCACAAGCTTGACTCGAGAAGATCAAACCGGCGGCAGCGGCGTAGGAATCGTTGTCGATGAAAGGCATCCTTACGAAGTTACCGACCCGACCCCGATACTTTTGGACAGGAGAAATATCAGGGTGGCGTCTATCGATGTCTGGGACAGCACAAGGACTACTATATATCAGGTGGGTATCGACTACTTCATTCCAACACCGATTAACGGACGAGTAAGGATAACCATCATTACCGCGGGGCAAATTTTTCTGGATGGCAGTCAGGACTTGTCAATAGACTATGATTTTTTGACCGAGCCGGAAAGAAAAGACAAAACCCTGCGACAGCTTCTCCACTTAAGACAGCGATTCAAGAATGGCTTTTCGGTTTACTACGGACACGAAAAGCAGGATGAAACAATCAGTTCAAATACTGTTTCTATAGCGCCCGATGAGTTCAGGATTAACACTTTTGGCGCCGAATATGTCAACAAAGGACTTATGTTGTTGGCCGAATATTCTAAAGAAAGCTCCACTCAGCTACCTTCGACCAGCAAACGCCTCGAGACAAGATACAACTGGCGGCTAAATTCAGACACGACTGCTGATGTTCACGTCACTGGTCACTGGATAGATTTTGGTCAGCCGGACCCACGCGATTTAGAGCTTTTTACAGTGGGGGCAGGAATATTTACACGACTAAAGGAAAGATTTACTCTCTCCTGCCGCTTTGATTGGCGAAACGAAAATGACAGCGTTTTCGGCAGTACTGACGGGTTGCGCATAGGTTCAGAATTAAGATACAACTACCGCCAATTGAACATCAGCGCGGGCTTGGAATTTAATGAACTTGACCGTAGAGATGACGAACTTGGCAGTACATTATTCTACATTCGACTAAAGAGATTTTTCTGATTATGGACGGTTAAAATAGCAATGAGAAGTAATATCTCAAGAAACCGTAATGTTGACATAGGACTTTCGGCTTTTATTGGGGTCATATTAGTGATTTGTTCTGGATGTGGCCGGCCGGTAGGTGAGTTGTTTGCTCCTATTGCAAGACCAATCGTTTGGCCGGCCCCGCCTGAAACTGCGCGAATAAAGTACCTGGGACAAATATCCACAGAGAAAGACCTTCACATGGCCGTTTCCTGGTCGGAGGGCTTAGGTCAGCTTATCTTTGGCCAGAAAGAAATCGGGGTCCTCGTAAATCCTTATGCAGTGGCCCTGGACGGTAAGAACAGGTTATTCGTTGCTGATACCTCTGGCTCTGTGATTCACCTGATGGATCTGAAGACACGCCGGTACAAGCAATTATCTAAACTTGCAGACAGCGAGAAACTCGCTACTCCGGTGGCCCTGGCAATAGTAGACCAGCAACTTTTTGTCGCTGACAGCAGCCTTGCCAAGATTTGTGTTTTCGACAGAGAAGGCAGGTTCCAATTCTCCTTCGGACAAGAACGATTGAAAAGGCCTTCAGGTATAGCATATTGGTCTGAGGGCGAAAAAGTCTATGTCAGCGACACGTCGCGACATGTTGTTGATGTCTTCAACTGCTCAGGAGAGTTTATGTATGAAATCGGCGATAGAGGATTGAAGCCCGGACAGTTTAACTTCCCTACTCAACTATGGGTCGACTATTCCGGCCGACTATATGTTAGCGACACACTGAATTATCGTATTCAGGTTTTCACAAGTGAGGGTAAATTTCTCTTTACCTTTGGCCGGCAGGGAGATAGGCCGGGCAATTTCGCCCATCCCTGCGGAGTAGCTACAGACAGTTTGGGTAATATTTATGTAACCGATCGACAGTATGAAAATGTACAAATATTCGACCGTGATGGCCATATACTTATGGCATTCGGACAGGAAGGCACCGACATCGGCCAGTTCTGGCTTCCCGCGGGTATTTGCATAGACAGTAGAAACAGAATCTATATTGCCGATTCATTTAACAAAAGAATCCAGATATTCCAGCTGCTTGTTTACGAGGAACAATGAGCTTGAAGCCATTTATTACAACAAAGTTTATAATCGCAGCATTTTTTGCCTTGCTACCGTTGAGAGCTGCTGCTTCGATCCAAGGTACGGCCCATGACTTGTCGGCCACGGGAATCGGCACAGGCAATCCCTGCAGCTTTTGCCATACGCCGCATGGGGCTTTAAGCGGAACACCTTTATGGAACCATGCTCTCTCTAACGCCGTGTACCAGATTTATCAAAGCTCTTCTCTTGAGGCCAACATAAGCCAGCCTACAGGTTCGAGCAAACTATGTCTGAGCTGTCACGACGGCACAGTTGCACTGACGCAAACAACAAGAAGCGATGCGTCGGGTGTTTACATAACACCCGGAGCGGCAAACCTTGGTACGGATTTATCAGATGATCATCCTATAAGTTTTGTTTATTCCGCAGCATTATCAGTAGAAGATGTTCAGATACGTCCGCCTTCGACATTGCCGGAACAGCTTCAGCTTGACAGATCGAGTGAGCTGCAATGCACCACCTGCCATAATCCTCACGACAATCAGTACGGCAAGTTTATGGTCATGTCCAATCAACGGTCGCAGATGTGCACAAGCTGTCATGATTTATCCGGCTGGATGACCTCAAGCCATGAGAGCTCGACGGCGACAACAATTGGTTCCAAAGACCTTAATCTGAAAGAAAGCGGATATAATACAGTTGCAGATAATGGTTGCCTATCCTGTCACAGGCCTCACTCGGCAGGTGGGCATGAACGTCTTCTTCGTTTTGCCAAGTCTGAAGATAATTGTTTGAACTGTCATGACGGTTTGGTGGCACGTACTAATTTGAGAACCGACCTTTCAAAACTGAGCCGCCACGACGTGTTTCGGTACGAAGGTGTTCATGATTTGAAGGAATCGCCGACAGGCTCAGCAAGACATGTTGAATGTATTGATTGCCACAATCCACATGCCATTCATGATGCAGCAATCCAGGCTCCTTTAGCACCCGGTGTGATGCGGAATGTATCCGGTGTAACATCGGCCGGGGCCATCACACAAAAGGTCCAATATGAGTATGAAGTGTGCTTCAAATGTCATGGGGATAATCCAGGCCGGATCGAATCCACAATTACCAGAAAGATAACCCAGACCAATACGCGGTTAGAGTTTGACCCGTCCAATCCTTCTTTTCACCCGGTTGTTTCCGTCGGTATTAATCAGAACGTCCCCAGCCTGAAATCACCCATGACTGTAGCGACTGTTATATACTGTACTGACTGCCACAATTCAGACAGTACCTCAGGGACAAAGGGCCCTCATGGCTCCAACTATCCTAACCTTCTTGCCTATCGCTATGAAACATTTGATTTTACACAAGAAAGTGATTTTTCATATGAGCTTTGCTATAGGTGCCACAGTCGAAACAGTATCTTGAATGATGAAAGTTTTCCAAAGCATAAGAAGCATCTGCAGGAAAATATTCCATGTTCGGCCTGTCATGATGCACACGGCATCAGCTTGGCCCAGGGGACAACACGGAACAGCAGTCATCTGATAAATTTCGATATTTCTATTGTTCGTTCCGATTCGGTAACCGGTCGATTGGAGTATGAAGATGGCCCCGGCGTTTTTCACGGTCAATGTTATCTGGAGTGTCATAGTAAGAAGCATTCGCCTCTTTCTTATTAGGGCAGAAAAAATGTTAAATGTGACAGGAGTAGATTTATGAAAAGAAAAACAATAGTGAAGGCTATTATTGGAGTGGCACTGATAGGAGGGGGAATGACGTATTTTATCCATCAAGCCATGCAGTCTTCCTGGGCGTATTATTATTCAGTTGATGACTTTGCGGCCAATCGTGCCGCGGCGAAGAACCATTCGCTCCGCCTTGCCGGTAGAGTCAAGCAGGACAGTATAGTCCGTGATTTACAAAAGATGAGCCTGAATTTCACACTGGCAGGTTCTGAGACGGAGCTGCCGATTCAGTATAAAGGCACGGTTCCTGATAATTTTGCTGATGATATTGAAGTAGTTATCGAGGGCCGATTGGATACAACGGGAATTTTCCAGGCGGACCGGCTCATGACCAAGTGTGAGTCGAAGTATAAGGCAAAAGTAAAATAAACTATGGCCGAATTAGGAAACTTCGCTTTAATTCTGGGATTCTTCTTAGCCAGTTATGCAGTGCTAATCGATATTTTAGGGGCCTGGCGCAAAGACTGCGGTTTAATTGATAGTGGACGCAACGCCACAATTGCTTCTCTGGGATGCCTTACTGTTGCTACTATAGCTCTCTGGGTCCTGTTGATTAGCGGTGATTTTAGTGTCAGTTATGTAGCAGAGCATACCTCAAAGGCACTGCCGCTTGCTTACAAAGTAAGTGCGCTCTGGGCCGGAGCTTCCGGTTCGCTGCTGTTTTGGTTATGGCTGCAAGTTGGCTTTGTTGTCCTTGCGTTTTGCAAGTTCGACGCAAACAAAAAAGTCTTTGCCGCCGGCGCCAGGGCCGCTGCTAATATGGTTTCGGTTTTCTTTTTGCTTGTTTTAGTATTGGATAAGAATCCGTTTGCTTTATCTGCTGTTGTTGGCGCTGATGGGGCGGGACTGAATCCGCTCCTGCAGCATCCTGCGATGGCTTTGCATCCGCCGACACTTTTTATTGGCTATGCAGCATTTGCAATTCCTTTTGCATGGGCTTTTGCCTCGCTGAAAGGTCATGGCGGACAGGAAGGACCTGAGCTTTTCAAACAGGCGCGCAACTGGATATTATGGGCATGGCTTTTCCTGACAGTCGGTAACGTGCTTGGAGCCTGGTGGGCTTATGAAGAGCTTGGCTGGGGTGGTTATTGGGCGTGGGACCCGGTTGAAAACTCATCCCTTATGCCCTGGCTGATAGCAACGGCGCTGCTGCACTGCTCCAGAACTTACAAACGAAACACCTCAACTGCAATCTGGATGATGATTCTGGCCATTGCCACGTTCAGTTTATGCATTTTCGGGACATTTCTTACGAGATATGGATTGGTATCAAGCGTTCATGCTTTTCCAGAGCCCGGACTTGGTATATTATTTCTTGTTTTACTTGTCCATATATGGGTTATAGCCGCGGTACTGCTATGGCGTTCATACAGACATGGTGACATCAATTTGGCTGCCAGAGGGAAGGGCTTTAGATTTATAACCTACAATAACTGGCTGATGGTATTGCTGACATTCGTTATATTTGTAGGTACTCTGTTTCCGTTCTTCAGCGGTCTTTTAACCGAACAAAAAATCACCCTCAAACCGGAATATTTCACGAAGATCACTGCACCCGGCGGTTTGGCGCTTTTGCTTTTGTTATGCGTGTGTCCACATCTGATACGTTACGGCATCGGCAAAAGCTGGCGGACAATTGGTGTGGTGCCTGTGGTCGTAATAGCTTTGGCAGTCTGGCTGGTCAGTCACAAATTAGCACCTGTCTGTTTTATCATTTGCGGCTTTGCAATGCTCAATCTGGCAGTCGATTTTATCAGCAGATATATACAAAATAGAAGCAGAGACAATAAGTCTGTGCCGCCGCTGAACCTGCGTTGGTATGGTGCAAGAATCGTACATATTGGTGTGGTGTTAGCTTTTATCGGTATTGCCGGCTCGAGCGGTTACGGAACCCAAAAGCTTGCTGCTTTAATGCCTGGTGAGGAAATGAGTGTGGCCGGTTTTGATATTGTATATGAATCGCTCGATACCGAACACGGGCCGAACTTTACGGCTGTGACGGCAAAGATCGCGGTTTATGAGAGCGTAGATCCAAATACTCCAAATACAATGTCGGATGCTGAGGAGCGAAAGTTGATTGCCAGGCTGGGTCCGGCCAAGGCGGTTTACAATGCCAGCGGAGAAGCCGTCAGTGAAGTCGATATCCGAAGGACCCTGCGGGAGGACCTTTACTTAGCTCTTACCGAGGTTGACGCCGGCAGTAAGTTGATAAATCTTAGAGTTATGGTCAAGCCATTGATAAACTGGATTTGGATTGGCAGTATAGTGATTCTGCTGGGGACAGTAGTTGTTCTAATTTCCTTTTATAAGCGCAAGATAATCGTATAATGATACGGTAAAAGGACAGTTCAATGCAATATACAAAATGGATCCTGTTAGTGGTGTGCGTGGTTTTGGTTGTTTGGCCGCTGCTGGCAAGGCGAAGTAATAAAACCGAGTAAACATCGAGAGGAAAACCACTTGAGGCAAATTTCCAATGTGATTGTAGTGACATTTGTATGTGCAGCGGCATGCTTTGCCAATAATACCAATGTAGATAGTGGAGGATTAGTTTTATCCGTGGAGGTAACCAACGGTACCACAAACGGGCATGCCGTGGTCGGGGACGATGCTACTTTGGCAATATACGAACACGATAAACTGGTTGATCGCTTAGAGAGTAAAGTCGGGGCCGACGGTGGGGTAGTATTTGAAAACGTACGGACGGGTGAGCATGTGGTAGCTGTCGCCAAGGTATATCACGAAGGCATGAGCTTCAGCAGCAATGCCATTGTGCTCAAGGCAGGTCAAGAACAGGCAAATGCTCAAGTCCAGGTATTTGACGTCTCCTATGATACGTCCGGTTTATCAGCAAAGACACACCACATCATACTGAAGCGGCAGAACGACTCCGTTTTATTAACAGAATATATTCAACTGGTAAATCCTTCAGATATGGCGATAGGCTCCAAACAGAAAGACAGTGCAGGCAGACCTATGGTCTTAACGATACCTCTGCCGAAAGGATTTCAGAATTTTACAAGCACCAGCTATCTTGAGCCTCAAGCGTTAGGATTTACGGAAAACAGTTTCTACGATACAATGGGTGTGCCTCCGGGGAGTCACGAGATCATTTTCTCATATACCCTTGAGATAAAATCTGATACGATGGATATCACAAAGAAAATTTCTTTGCCAACCGCCAACTTTGTGCTTTTTTCACAGTTAGGCAACGAGAAGATACAGGGGCTTGGTGATATAGATGGTGAGTTGGTTTTGAGCGATGGAACTCTGGCTCAGTATTATGTTTTAGATGACCTCTCCGCAGGGGAGGATGTCAAATTTAAGATCGTCGGATTGAGTACAAGTGTAGGAAACAAAAGTTCGTGGATAATTTTGGCTGTGGTTTTCGGGGCAATAATAGTTGTGGCGGCTCTTAGACTGCGGCACTCTGAAAATAACAGCGTAAGCGCTTAAGTTGTAACCGAGATGGTCAAGAAATCACAGAATAACAGCAGCGACGAATCCATAATAGATGTTATTTCAGTGAGCAAATCGTTTGGCACGAGGCCCGTGTTGAAAGGTGTCGACCTTAAGGTTGTTCGTGCTCAGGGAGTTTGTATATGCGGTGTCAACGGCGCGGGAAAAAGTACCCTGCTTCGGATCATTTCAGGTCTGTTAGAGCCTTCCCAGGGCTCAGTAAAGCTATGTGGGCTGGAAGTAAGTTCAGAACCCGAGAAAACCAAATCGCAACTCGGGGTAATATCGCATAAGAGTATGCTCTATCCCGACCTTTCGCTCTCTGAAAACTTGTTGTTTTTTGCCAGACTATACAGTGTCAAAGACAGCCATAAGAGGGTCAAAGAGCTTCTCGAAGAATTAGGGCTGGCGTCTTATCGCTATGACAGGGCCGGGATACTATCGCGTGGAATGCTTCAGCGTTTGGCTATAGCCCGCGCGGTGATACATCGCCCTGCCGTGCTGCTTGCGGACGAACCTTTTACCGGTCTGGATACAGAGGCCAGCCGACATCTTATCAATGTCTTAGACAAATTCAGGGCCGACGGAGGTACATTGATAATGACAAGCCATGACACCCGGCTGGGGCTTCAGTGTTGTGACCGAGTAATGGTCCTGGATAAAGCACGCTTTGTTTTCGAGGCAATGACCTCTGAGATAGATACCGACCTTTTCGTGCAAGACTACCTGGCATATGCGAGGGACCGAGATTGAACTATTTCTGTGAGAGTCTGTGGGCAATATTTGCCAAGGATATCTTGACCGAGTTCAGGTCCAAGCAGGTCCTGCCCACGATGATAGTACTTGGAATGCTCATCGTATGGGTGATGCGTATCGTCTCGGAAGCGGCGTCACTGAGCACCGTCACGATGGGTCCTGCAGTTTTGTGGATAGCATTTTTGTTTTCCGGACTTCTGGCACAAGAGCGGTCTTTTTCCACGGAAGAACAGGAAGACTGCATTTCCGGTTTACTTCTGGCCCCGGTTGATCCGGGGACAATCTACATCGCCAAGCTGCTTGTAAATATTGTGATGCTCTGTGTTTTCGAAGCTGTCGTGGTTCCGATGGTTTTCCTTACTTTCGAGCTTAGTATCGGCAACAGATGGCTTGAGTTTTTGGGTGTTTTATTACTGGGAAACATCGGCATATCCAGTATTGGGACATTGTTTTCCGCCATGGTTCAGCTTTCGCGTGTTCGCGGAGCACTATTGAGTATATTAGTACTTGTGGTATTAATGCCAATGATGATACCGGCGATTTTTGCGTTACTTTTCCTGTTTGGAGTCATCGGTGAAGAAGTCGCAGGTACGGGCTTTTTGGCGATGGCAGGCAGTCTCAAGGCCGCAGTCGGTTATATGATAGCATTTGATGTGGTCTTTACCGCAGCCAGCTGGCTGCTTTTCGGATTTGTGGTACAGGAATAGGGGACATAAAATGCGACGCCTTTTAATTTTATTAACGCTTGTTCTGCTGATAGGCTCAACATGGATGGCGTTTACACTGGGTCAGGTAGTAGCGACGGAAAAGAACATCACTGTGGAAAAGAACATCGTTTATGTTCATGTTCCCAGTGCGATTTGTGCATCGCTTTGTTTTGTCGTATTGCTTGTCGCAGGCATCGGTTATCTCTGGACAAACAAGCCGATGTGGGATTATATCGGTGCGGCGTCTGCGGAAGTCGGGTTTGTTTTTGCCACGGTTCTAAACGCGACCGGTTCGATCTTTGCACGGCCGTTCTGGCAAACATGGTGGACACCCAGCCCGCGATTGATAAGCTCGGCGGTTTTGTGGTTTCTTTGTGTCGCTTACCTTATATTACGGGCAAGTATTCAAAACCCACAGCGCCGCGCTCGCATCTGCGCGGTGTTTGGTATCATAGCGTTTCTTGATGTGCCTATGTTATTTCTCAGCGCGCGCGTAATGCAAGATATGCACATAACAAACGTCGAGTTCGAATCCGCATGGCAGGGCGCAGCATTCGGCTTGAGTATTGTAAGCATACTTTTGCTGGCGCTGCTGCTTATCTGGCTTAAAGTCGACATATTAAAAAACAAAGCCAAGTTGGAGAGCGAATTGATTTATTAGTGGAGTTCGTGTCATGTTTTATCTTTGTCTCGCAGTATCGGTCGCCTGGTTAGTCTATTTTGTTTATTTATTTACCTTAGACAGGCAACTCAAAGACCTTCGCCGACGATTAGACGCCCGTATAACAGACTCCCAAGAACAGTAAAGCAGCAGGTCTGCACTATGTTCGGTACCGGAGATGAATCAGGTACCGGTATCTGCATTGTTTACAGGGTTGATGTTAACGAGGCTGACATTACCGGCATGTCGGCAAATACAACCATCGCGACGAAGGCCATTCCCATGAACGGGAATCTACGAGTGGCTCTTTCTCGGATATGAGAGTCTGATTACAAGATTTTCTTTCTTTTACTACAGAGTGATTCTTTTTGTTATCGCTAAGTACTTTCATAACATTAAGTTATGACTACTCCTAACGTGGCACTGGCCTAATCCCTGCGTTGTGGCACGCTGTTTGTACTATTCCTATTGGACGTGTGTGGTTTATGTATTTGTGCGCCCAAAGGTCGTCAGATAAACTAATAATTACACGATGATTTGGAGGAAAATCATATGTCGACACAGGAGTTTTCAAGCAAGTGGGTATTAGGATTCACAGTAGCTCTTTTGGTCATGGTTGCGGGCGTCCTGGTCGCATGGGGAGTAGAGGTTCCTTTCGAGACACTCTGGACCTCCTCCGGACACGCAGATCCGTGTTCAGAGGCATTTAGGCACTGGGACGATGATGGGGAGATACGCACAAGTTGCGCCAAATGCCATAGCACGCCAGGATACTTAGATTTTATTGGTGCGGATGGAAGTAGTCCCGGCGAGGTGAATGAACCGGCGGCCCTTGGCACAACCATCGAGTGTGTGGCCTGTCACAATGAGGCGACCGCAGTCATGGATAGCGTGACCTTCCCTTCGGGCATTGAAGTCACCGGCCTTGGTGCCGAAGCCCGTTGTATGCAGTGCCATCAAGGCCGTGAGTCGAGTGTCTCAGTCAATCAAAGAATCGATGATTCGAACGCTCCCGACGACGACACGGTCAGCTCGGATCTGGGCTTCAGAAACATCCATTACCTTCCAGCAGGAGCCACCCAGCTCGGGAGCATGGCTATGGGTGGGTACCAGTACGAAGGCAAGACCTACGATGCCAAGTTTGCCCATGTTGAAGAACTCGACACATGTGATTCCTGCCACGAACCGCACAGTCTGGAAATCGATGTTGATACCTGCGCTGCCTGCCACGATAATGTGGTCACTCATGAAGACATGAAGGATATCCGGTTCCTTGGCTCACAGTCAGATTACGATGGTGACGGTGACGAAGACGAAGGTATCTACGATGAGATTGCGGACCTGAAGGATATTCTCTATTCGGCCATCCAGTCCTATGCTTCGGGAACTATCGGTGTTCCCATAGTATATGACTCTCACTCATATCCTTACTGGTTCACCGGTACCGGGGGCAGATATGGTGACTGGACACCACGTCTGGTCAGGGCCACTTACAACTACCAATTCTCAGTGAAAGACCCAGGTGCATATGCTCACGGGGGTAAATATCTCATCCAGTTGCTCTACGATTCCATCGAGGACCTGGATCCTGCTCTTGTTGCAGACCTCCATCGTGACGATCCCGGTCACTTTGCCGGCTCGAAAGAGGCGTTCCGACACTGGGATGATGATGGCGAAGTCTCAAGTCGATGCAGCAAGTGTCACTCGGCTTCCGGACTGCCCTCCTATCTGGAGGATGGTTTTACTTCTTCACAGCCGATTGCCAACGGGCTTATGTGCTCCACCTGTCACGATGCCATTCCTGAGTTTACGCGGCATGAAGTCGATGAGGTGGAGTTCCCCAGCGGCGCTATTCTCGACACGGGCGACCCCAATAGCAACCTTTGTATAAGTTGCCACCAGGGCCGCGAGTCCACGGTAAGTGTCAACGAATCGATTGCAGGCAAGGACCTCGACACCCCATCCAGCAGCGTAAGATTCAAAAACTCACACTACTTCCCCGCAGGCGCAACGCTCTTCGGTACCGAAGCTAAAGGGGCCTATGAGTACGCGGGCAAGGCATACAATGGCCGCAGTCGGCATGTGACTTCCCCAGTCCCAAGTGTCGATTCCTGCCACGAGTGCCACGACCCCCACAAACTTGAGGTCAAGGTGGAGACCTGTCGCATGTGCCACAATGTCGTAACCGGGCCCAGAGATATCCGCAGGGACACAACCACAGATTATGACGGCGACGGCAGCTCGACGGAACCTCTGGTTGAGGAGATCGAAACACTACAAGATAAACTCTATACGGCGATTCAGGATTACGCTGCCAGTGTGTCGGGGACGCCTATCATGTATGACTCACACTCGTATCCTTACTGGTTCAAGGACGACGGCAGCGGAGACAGGTACAGTAGCTTTACGCCGCGTCTGCTCATGGCGGCCTACAACTACCAGTTCATCATGAAGGATCCCGGTGGTTATGCCCACAATGGACATTACATCATCCAGCTCCTGTACGACGGCCTGGCAGACCTCGGCACCCAGGTGACGGTAGATATGACCGGTCTGGTACGGCCGGGAGCGGTGAATACATCGGCCGAATGTGGTGATGCCACTCATCCGTATCCGAAGGGCGATATCAACCATGACTGTCGTGTTGATTTCACTGATATTGCTATGCTTTGTGCTGACTGGCTAAAAGACACTAATCCATAACAATCGTACTGATTTCGCAGACAAAAAAATAGGGGCTGAGAGTCCGAGAGATTCTCAACCCCTTTTCCTTTGACCGCTGCCATCAATTGTGTACCAGCCCAACACGTATTAGCCGTTCACGGCCAAACCAGCCGATATCAACAACAATATTATCAAGCCAACCGACAAATACCAGTTATCGTTCCAACTGCCCCTTCTATCTTCTCGTACTCCTACACTTATAGTGAGTTTAAGTCGCCTTGATTAAGGATGTGCCTCTGTGAGTTTTGCAGTTGGAGAAACAAAGAAATATTTGTTTTTGCTGCCAAGGGTGTTATAATATTTCTTAAAAATTGGATAAGTCAGGGGAGCTATCCGGGTTCTGACCCCGTGAGAAGCTGAGAAATCCCTATAAATCGGGATGACCCTATGAACCTGAACAGGTTAAGACTTGCGAAGGGAGGCTGACAAAATTGGTTAGAGCACTCCTTTCGTAGGAGTGCTTTTCTATTTTTAACGGTATTAGAAGATGGAAGTACTAAAAATAAATGGTGTTGAGAGGCAGTTTCCAGATGGGCAATTGCCTTCGACGGTTGCAAAATTGTTAGAGCAGTTGGGTGTCAAGCCGCCAACGGTAGTAGCTGAAATTGATGGTCAGATTATCGAATCCAAAAAGTTTGCTCAAACGCAGCTTCGCAATGGCCAAAGCATTGAATTAGTGCGATTCGCGGGAGGAGGTTAATGGTAATGGATAGATTGGTGATTGCAGGACGAGAATTCAATTCCCGGCTGCTCGTTGGAACTGGTAAGTTTGTGTCTTGTGAGATTATGGCCGAAGCTATCGAAAACTCTGGTACGGAAATCGTTACCGTTGCACTTCGCAGAGTAGATATCGAAAACGAAAATGACAATATGTTAAGCGCAATTGACCGTAATAAGTATTTGCTGCTGCCAAATACATCCGGCGCTCGTGATGCCGAAGAAGCCGTGCGTTTGTCAAAATTAGCTCGGGCGGCGACGGGAATTAACTGGGTGAAACTGGAAGTTACGCCTGACCCATATTATCTGCTGCCGGACCCGATAGAAACACTAAAGGCCGCTGAGATTCTGGTAAAAGATGGCTTCATTGTTTTGCCTTATATCAATGCGGACCCGATTTTGGCAAAGAAGCTCGAAAGTGCAGGTACTGCGACGGTGATGCCGCTTGGCAGTCCTATCGGTTCAAATCAGGGGCTTAAAACCCGCTCAGCGTTACAGATTATAATTGAGCAGGCCAATGTGCCGGTTGTGGTTGACGCTGGATTAGGGCGGCCTTCACATGCGGCCGAGGCAATGGAGATAGGTGCTGATGCGGTCTTAGTAAACACTGCAATTGCGACAGCAGATGAGCCCTGCCAAATGGCAGCTGCTTTCAAGCTGGCCGTTGAAGCGGGGCGACTGGCTTATATATCCGGCTCAGCCGCTGCGAGCAAAAGGGCAAGTGCTTCCAGCCCGCTGACCGGTTTTTTAAGAGACGAACGAAATGATTAGCTTACAAACATATTCAGGCCCTGATATAAAAACAATACTCGCAGAGAAAAGCTTCGATGGTAACGGTAATCTTTGGCAAAAGCGCCTTGAGAAAATCAGCACCAGTGATGTTGAAAAAGCTCTCAGCCATCCTGCCGGTATCTACAGTATAGAAAAGCTCGTAGCGCTTGTCTCGCCTGCTGCTGAAGATTACCTCGAAGATATGGCTCAGTTGGCACATCAGCTCACAATTCAACGGTTTGGCAGAACTATCCGGCTATACGCACCGCTGTATCTGTCTAATTTCTGTGTCAATAGTTGTCGTTACTGCGGCTTTAATAAGGATAACAAATCCGAGCGAACAAGATTAACTATTGAGCAAGCAGTCGCCGAAGCCGATATTATTGCCTCCGAAGGTTTCAGGGACATACTGCTGGTTAGCAGTGAAGATAGAAAATTCATTACTATCGATTACCTTACCGCCCTTGCAAAAAAACTAAGAGACAAATTCAGCTCCATCTCGATTGAGGTATATCCGATGACCATCAGCGAGTATGCAAAGCTGTTTGAGGCAGGCATCGAAGGTGTTACGCTATATCAGGAAACGTACAACCGGCAGGTTTACCAATATTATCATCCTGCAGGACCAAAATCAGATTATGAAAACAGATTGACCGCCCCTGACCGGATTGGCCATGCACGTATGCGAGAGATTGGATTGGGCGTTCTTTTAGGTCTGACGGATTGGCGAACAGAAACTCTGGCACTTGGAGAACACGTTCATTATCTAATGAAACGCTACTGGAAGTCTCACGTGTCAGTTTCTTTCCCAAGGTTAAGACCGGCCTGTCATGTAGAGGAATCGCAATTCAATCATTTGCTTAGCGATAAGAATCTTGTACAGATGGTAGTAGCACTACGATTATGCTTTGCTGATGTTGGGTTGATATTATCGACTCGCGAGAGGGCCGAACTCCGCGATTCTCTTATAAGGCTTGGAATAACCAAAATGAGCGCCGGCAGCAGAACCTCCCCGGGAGGATATTCACGGCCGACAGATGCAGTTAGGCAATTTGAGATTGACGACATACGAAGCCCGGCTCAAGTAGCCGCTATGATAAGAGCACAGGGTTTTGAGCCGGTTTGGAAAGACTGGGACAGCGCTTTTGTCGAAGACTAAGAGTGACGAGAGGCCGGCTAACCGAACCGCCTGGACCGCATATTTTCCTTCGAAACGAAGATAACGAACTGTGAAGACAAAAACCTTTGTAGCTACGGCGCAAGTTCTTTACAGAACTTGATAATCTCTCCGAGAGCTTTATTCGGCATTTCTCCATGGATGCCGGAAAAAGAGACTTTAGGGATATGCAGCAGTGTAGAAGCGATCTCACCCGGGCTGGCAACTTCCCCTTCCGAAGCGATGAGCAAGGTGTTATTATCCAGTAGCCCACGAATATTCTCAATCTTCAACCGATTAGGCAACGTGGGATCAATCAGAACTAAGCCAGCCACGCGGGTCAGGAGCTCGGGGCGTTGCTCCAGGAACTCAACTACGATCTTGCCGCCCATGGAGAAGCCGATGAACACAATTTTTTTGTCGTGAGCAATGTCCGTGACAATCCGCTCAAGTTGATAAAAGAACGAATGTCCTTCAATATCCGGACTGAAATAATTAGGGTTGATGGCGACCAGCCCAAAGTCATGCTTTCCAAATTCACAGAAGTAGGGCTCCATACTTGATTCACCGATGCGTGATTGGCGCAACAGGGTGTATGACCAAACTCCAACCTGCTCAGGATAGCCAAGAACAACAATGGAGATAAATTCTTTGTCGAAGGCATTTGGAGTACTCAGATTCCAATACTCTTTACCAATACGGTCGTCAAAAAAGAATTTCTTTTCCGCCAGGTTCGCGTCAATCATGTTCGCCACGACTCGGTCTACCGTTTTCTGTAATTCTACTGTGTCTTCGAGCATAGGCTGCTTCCTATGGGAGCCCGATGTGCTTCTGGTGCAAACGACGTGGACGAACTGGTTCTGGGCCAGGTAGACATCGGGCGATTGTTGCTGCCATGTCAATCCATGTTTCTCGATTTTTGCTCCGAATGTCCCTTCGGAGACATCCAGGGTGAAAAACTTGCCGGCAATAGTTTGATGTTCCACCTATCAAATGTTTTCATTATCAAAAAAGTCTCAGTAGAAGAGTTCTGTACTCAAATACCTCTCCCCCGTATCAGGCAATACTACAACAACAAGTTTGTCGGCATTTGCTTTTCGCCTGGCTACTTTGACTGCTGCCGCTACGGCGGCACCTGACGATATCCCTGCCAGAATACCTTCCTCTTTAGCCAGACGTTTTGCCATGTTGAACGACTCTTTATTCCCTATTTGAACAATCTCGTCGACAATCTTCATATTCAATATGTCTGGAACAAAGCCGGCCCCGATTCCTTGAATCATATGTGGACATGCTCTGCCCCCTGAAAGTACCGGAGAGGCAGCAGGCTCAACAGCTACGACCTTAACAGACGGCTTTCGCGATTTCAGTACTTCACCGACACCGGTAATCGTTCCGCCGGTACCAACGCCGGCTACAAAAATATCCACCTTACCGTCTGTATCTTTCCAAATTTCCTCAGCGGTAGTCTCCCTGTGTATCTGCGGGTTCGCAGGATTTTCAAACTGCTGCGGCATAAAAGCTCCACGAGTCTCTTTGGTAATCTCATTGGCTTTGTCTATTGCGCCGGTCATACCTCCCTCAGCAGGTGTAAGCACAAGTTCGGCGCCGAACAGTTCCAGTATTTTTCTCCGTTCGATTGTCATCGACTCCGGCATAGTCAGTATCAACTTATATCCCCTCGCTGCCGCAACCCACGCAAGTGCGATACCGGTGTTACCGCTTGTCGGCTCGACGATGGTCATTCCAGGTTTGAGTTTACCCCGCCGTTCCGCATCCAACACCATGCTTACACCGATACGGTCCTTGACATTGCCGGCGGGATTGAAATACTCCAATTTACCTGCTATCTTTGCCTTGCACTCCCGGCCTATTCTGTTCAGCCATACTAATGGCGTCCTGCCAATCAGTTCTGTCATATCCTTTGCTATATTCATTCTGCACACCTTCTAAAATTGTGCCATTAAGTAGATTGACAGACAGTTATTTTTTTCGACGCACCTTTACACAAAAGTAGTCGTCCTTACTTTTAACTTCTATAACTTCCTGACCCTGCTCAGCAAAACTCGCCGGAGCATTCCGTACAGGCTCACCATCGTCAAGCAGCATTTCAAGAATCTGGCCTACGGAAATCTTTTCGAGTTCCAGCTTGGCTTTTACAAAGTTCAACGGGCACGCAACGCCTCGCAAGTCAATAATACGGTTTTTTGTTTCGGCCTTGCCTTCCGGAGCGATGGAATTCTGTTTTTGTGCGACCGGCTTGACCCTAAACTTAAGATTAGCATCCAGTGAGAGGAAAAGCTCTTCTACTCGCTTCGCTAAATCTTCGGCTTGCGGCGCCAAATCATCGATAGAGTTTTTGTCGCCCATACGCCAGTCAATTGCATCATCAAGCAGTTGTTGTGTCTCGTTCCTAACCCAGCCCGGTTTAATGAGATGTTCACTGAAGGCGGCAAAAATCTCTCTGTCCTTTTTCGGTTCTACACCAAAAGCAACCAGAAGCGCTCTTGCTGCGGCAACAATTGCTTTATACACACTTTCGCTTTTATTTTCTGCCGCTTGCGTTTGATGCGCTATCTTGACTGCTTCTTTGGCTTCATCAATATCCAGTTTGATTACATCCATCACGCCGGCACCGCACTCACCGGGGCCTCTGCCTGCCAGTGAAAAAGGTTCTTCCGATCCATAGTCATAATAGTAATCATCTGGAAACTGCGTAGAAATAGAGTCGCCGTATTGCTGGACAAGGGTTTTTAGCTGTTTTTTCCCAATCGCACCGGTCTCAAACGCCTCGGCCAACAGGTCGGGTATTTTCCTGGCTGGTACTGTACCGATTCTTTCGGCCAAACGTGCATTGCCCTCGACGGTCTTGGCGCCAGCCAAAATGTCGTAGCATGGCATTAATTTTCCGTTTACTCTTTTGGCATTACCCTGAAATCCTATACTGCCAATGTAATGATGTCCGCATGAATTCGGGCAGCCGCTGATTTTGATTGTAGTTTCAGGCTGCTTTATATTGTTTTGGCCAAACTTCTCTGAAATTGCGTCAGCCAACCCTCTCGATAGGCACAGCCCCAGCTTGCATGTTGCGGCCCCCGTACAGGCAACAATCCTGGGTTTGTTGTTACCAATCACATTAATACCAAGATTGTCCAACGCAGATTTGACGTTCTCAAGATTCTCTCTCGGGACCCCTGTTACAAGAAGGTCTTGCAGTTGCGTTGTTCTAACAAGACCCTGACCATATTCCTCGGCAAGCTGCCCTATCTTTACCAAATCATCTGCAGGTATGTCACCGAGATTCAGCCTTAGCTTTATGGTGAATAATCCCTCTGCTTTTTCAGGCAATACATTATTCCGAAGCGGTGATTGCTTGTCGCTTTCGGAAGTCGAACCCGAGAATTCAAACCTCGAAGCTATATCCCTTACTTCGGGTCTCTCGCCTTGCAGGCCCTGTTTGTGAAGTTCTGCTCGCTCGTCGTTATACAGCTTATTAAACTCCTTTGCCCCGAATCTTCTCAGCACGTATCGCAATCTTGCTTTGTGCTTATTTGACCTGTCGCCATGTTTATCAAATACTCTTTTAATTGCTTCAGCCACCTCCAGAAATTCATTATCAGTGACAAACTCCTCAATCTTCACTGCCACAGCAGGATTTGAACCCAGTCCCCCTCCGGCATAAACTGAAAAACCTTTAATCCCTTCTTTTAGGTGTGCGAAAAAGCCAAGGTCGGCCACCGAAGCAAATGCACAATCGGCCGAACAGCCTGAAAAAACTATCTTGTATTTTCTTGGAAGGTTGTAAGAACTCTTGAACTGCAATAGATATTCGGCAGTTGCTATCGCATACGGTGCAACGTCAAATTCTTCTTTGGGGCAAACACCGGCCCGCGGACACGCTGTCACATTTCGAACTGTATTGCCGCCACCGCCTCGTGGCGAAAGTCCCGCTTCAAGCAAACTCTCCAGAACAGCAGGAGTATCCTCAATCTTAACTTCATGAATCTGAATGTCCTGCCTTGTCGTAACATGGACAACTCCGTTGCCGTAGGTTTTGCTTAGTTGTGCAATTCGTTCCAACTGGTAAGGCAAAACAAGCCCGGCACCGATTCGGATTCGCACCATATATTTACCTGCAGCCCTTTGCTCGTAGATTCCCATCGGCACGCGATATGCTCGAAAGGCAACCGGAGAAGTGTCGCCGCCAAGGAATTTTTCTACCTGGCTTCGGTAGCCAAGAGTATCTTCTCTTACGCTTTTCGGGATACGCAAAATCGGCTGTTTACTTACGTCCATCGTCATCCTATCGATAAAATTCCAATTATTCGGTCTCTTGTGAGACTAAAACATATACCGGGCTCCGAAAATAACCGACGTACCCCGCTCGAGCTGAGAACCCTCCTGGTCTTGCCATACGGGGATCTGTAAGAGAGCCTCCAGAATAAAGGACGACACGGTAAATTTAATTCCTGGTGAAAGATAAAGGACAGACTCTCCGGTATTCGACACATCGTCGCTATGCAGCCGATCTGGCGAGATATTCTTATAGGACAGTTCCAGCACGGGTGCCAAAGAGACGCGCGATTTTTCTCCAAAGCTGAACTGATATGCCAACGCCCAATCCAGGGATAGTTCATCGCCGGGATTTAGACCACCTTCGCCTTTGTCTGCAAAACCATTCCAGGTGTACGCAATGTTAAAGTCTGTTGCCCAGGGACCACTCCGCCAGGATGTGTATAGTCCGGGTTGCAAGTCCCAGGTTTCCGACGTAAAGGGGTCCGCCCCTGTTGGGAATTCCAGGCCGAGAGTTGAAGCGATTCCAAAGGTGTAATCAGGTGTATTGCGTCGGTATATTTGATACTTGCCGAGAACAAACAAATCATCAAAATCGGTATTTCTGGAACTGGAGCCGGCCATAGACATTTTTTGACTCTTTATTGTTTGCCTTACCATTAATGTCAGGTCAGGCCGAACTCCATAAGCCAGAACAACCGGAAAAGCATAGGTGCTCATTTTTCGACCCATTCCTGTAGGATCATCTGTGCGTCGCATATAACGTATTTGTGATCGAAAAATCCAGCGGTCCTCCGCTGGCGTAAGGCCGGCATCAACGCTAATTCCTGCTGCGTTTGCACTCGCTGCAACCAAAGCAAGGTTGACCACGAAGCTAAAGCTTATCAATAATAGTCTTTTCATTTTTGAATTTTCCTGCCGGATTACTTGATTCGCTTCCCAACCGTGAAATTAGCACGTCGGATTGCATCGTAAATATCTTCATCACTTAATTCAGTCCCCGGTTGCACGGAGACCACAAGTCGTTTTTTCTTCCAGTTGGCTTCTGCTTGCTGAATGGCCGGGATTTTTTTCACAAGTTTTTCCAAACCTCCATGACAACCGGGGCAGTCCATTCCGAAAACCTCGTACACTCGAGTTTCGGAATCTTTCGCAGATTTTATACTCTCATTCGAATTTGTGGTGGTGCAACTGGTCCCACAAACCAACAAGGCAGAAAGAACTAAAAACCAACATGAATACCGTATCATTCTATTGTCTCCTTAATTAATTGTTGCCGGAACCGCAGTTACAATGCTATTATCTGTGGCCTACCCGGCTCCGACTTGGATTACCATATGCGTAAATAATAGTCAAAAGTCGTGAGCGTGAAATGCCCCCTGGATTAATACCCGGTTTACCTTCGGGAATCGAAACGCCCAATTTTGAAAAGTAATCTTCCCATACGGTGAGCATCTTGCCTGTATCCGGGTCCTTGTATGTCATCGGTAGCAGCTTAAATACGGGATTATTAGCATTGGCCCGCAAAAATATCTCGTAAATCAGTTCCGAGCAATAGTAGGCCCCATTGTCGATAGCAAATACCTTATCATAGGGCTTGCCTTTCAAAGCGAGTCCTTCTTTAAGCGCGGAAGGTATTAGATGACGATAAGGCATCTTTAGGCGTCCTACCACAACTTTAGGCTGGTGCCGGGCATCAAAGCTGCGGCCAAAAAAAGTCCGCAATGGAGTGACCACTACGCCCTTTGAAACCGCTTCAATCACAACAAGGTTGCCACTATCGTCTTTTGCAACAATACCGACATGCGAGAAATTTGCTCCCTGGAATCCGGTCGTAACTTTTTCGATAGCATCACAAAGAGGACCAAGGTCACTGTCCTGGAAAAGCAGGTCTCCCGGCTGTAGCGCAAAGTTACGATTCCCTTCAGAAATATTCTGGTTGCATCCAAAAGGCGTAAAGCTAACTGAAAGCAACAATAAAGCCCACTTAATAGAACACATAAAGTTCCCTGCAATAATTTTCTACTGCTCCACAATTTTCACCGGCACTTCGGTCACACTACCATTTTCCATAAGAAAGCCTTTCACGACAGGATGGTCTCCATTCGCCAGAGAAACGATTACGTTTGTCACATCCGGTGTAAGTGCCAAACGAATATCCTCAGCCGAAGGTCTCGCTGGAGTGGCTGGATGGCTGTGATATATTGCCAACATTTCAAGGCCGGCTGCGCGAATATCCTTAATCACTTTGAACTGTTCCGTAGGTTCCATCATAAAGTGGTCTCTGCGCTTGTCGGCATTTGTCATCTTGTAGAGCTTTTCGACTCTACTGTCGCTGCCGGCAAGAATCCCGCACGCTTCAATCGGCGCTTCAGATTTTACCTGCGCAATCATTTGTTCAAAAATGATATTTGGGATTTCTAAGTTAAACATTTATTTACTGTCCTTAAAATCACATACAACCTGTTCTTCATCCTTAAGTTCGGTTATTTGTGGATTTTCGCCGCAGAGCGGACAGTTAGGATTACGATTTAATTTAACTCTGTAAAACCTCATTTCAAGTGCGTTATACACGAGTAATGCGTTGGTCAACAGCTCACCGATTCCAAGCAGATACTTCATTGCTTCGGTTGCCTGGAGCAAACCAATGACTCCCGCCAGTACCCCCAATACCCCCGCTTCAGAACATGATGGCACCACACCTGCAGGTGGAGGAGAATGAAAAATACAACGATAGCAGGTTGTCTTGCCGGGCAATACCGTTATCAACTGGCCGTCAAATCGAAGAATTCCCGCGTGTGAAAACGCCTTCTTCTCAAAATAGCAGGCATCATTGACAAGAAATTTAGCAGGGAAGTTATCCGTGCCATCGATAACAAAATCGTATTTCCGTATAATTTCAGATATATTTTCAGAAGTTAGCCGCCTCTGATAAGTTCGGACAGTCACATCGGGATTTATTGCTTGTATTTTGGCCTTGGCGGAATCGACTTTCTCGGTGCCGATGTCGCCTGTATGATGGATAATCTGCCTCTGCAGGTTAGTCAGATCAACCTTGTCATAATCGACAATCCCAATGGTTCCGATTCCGGCCGCAGCTAAATATAGCCCGGCAGGCGCGCCCAAACCACCGGCACCAACAATCAACACCTTAGAGGAAAGTAATTTTTTCTGTCCAGCCCCTCCAACTTCATCGAGGATTATTTGTCGGCTGTAGCGTTCTATTTGCTGCTCATTCAGATCCACGTCCGCCTCCCATAAAATAGAGAAACTCCACCTTGTCATCATTCTTGAGGACTGTTTGTTCAAACTCGGTTCTTCTCACAATCTGTCCGTTAAGTTCGACCGATACCATTTCCGGCATCTTTACTTTTTGCTCAATTAAAAGCTTGCTCACCGTCAAACCATCGCCACAATTCACCTGTTCACCATTTACGACAATATTCATTTTTTCACCTCTAAAGCTTTTTCTATTGCCTGTTCAAAATCGTTCCTTATGTCCTCAAAATCCTCGATGCCAACAGAGACACGAACCATATCTTCGCTCACGCCCATTTTGTTCTGTTCGCCAATGCTGAACTCGTGGAATATAGTAGAGGACGGATGTATCACAAGTGTCTTTGCATCCCCTAAATTTGCCATATTTTTTGCCAGCTTCAAAGAATCTATGAATCTAAAGGCCTTTTGCTTATCGCCAAGGCCAAATGTTAGTAATCCACCACTACGGCCATTAAATAACTTCCCAACCCTCTCGTGAAATTCGCTATCTGCCAGGCCCGGATAATTTACCCACAATACCTTTGAATTAGCCTTAAGAAACTTGGCCAGTTTTTCTGCATTTTCACAGTGTTTGGCCATCCTGCCCGAAAGTGTTTCCAAACCCTGCAGCATCAGGAAGGAATTCATCGGTGCAGGACAACCACCAAGGTCACGGTAAATTATATTTCGCAAATATGCAAGAAAGGCCAATCGTCTCATGTTTTCGGACAACTGTTTGATGTCCTCGAATGGCCCGGCCGACCAATTGTAGTTACCGGTATCTACTATTGCCCCTCCAATTGCCGTGCCATGGCCGTTGATAAACTTTGACGTCGAATGGACGATGATATCGGCACCGAATTCTCCCGGCTTGATAAGAAAAGGCGTAGTAACAGTATTATCAACAACAAATGGTATGTTGGACTTGTTAGCAATCTTGACGATAGCCGGTATATCAGGTACGTCCATTCGAGGATTGCCGATGGTCTCAATGAAAATCAGTTTTGTTTTGTTATTGATGGCTTTGGCAAATTGGTCTGTGTCTGTGGCATCAACAAAATTAGTTCTCACACCAAATCGTCCAAGTGTGTTTTCAAACAAGGATACCGTGCCTCCGAATATACCTGTCGCAGCGATTATCTCATCGCCGGTTCTAAGTAAGCCCATCACAACCGATGCTATTGCTGCCATTCCGCTTGAGGTTGCGATACAGCCGATTCCTCCCTCAAGCTCTGTAAGCCTTGCCTCAAGAGCAGATGTGGTTGGATTTGCAATCCGCGTATAAATATATCCGGGTGCTTTGCCGCCAAAAACATCAGCAAGCTCTTGCGCGGTTTCGTAGGCATACGAAACCGTCTGAATGATTGGTACCGTAGTTGCGCCGCTTGAACTGTCACCAGCAAAACTACCGTGTATAGCCAATGTATCGGCCTTCATAGTAATTTCCCCTTTAACGAAAAAAACACGCTATCTGTCATATCTGGTAATCAAGTAAAGGTTTTGTGTGAATGCCGCACTCACCGCCGCATTTACTTGTCCCAATCCATCTGCCGGCCCGCTCATCAACACCTTGTGCAATTTTCGTGCACGGTGCACATCCAAGTGACCTGTACCCCTGACCGTAAAGGGGATTAACATGTACACTGTTCAACGCCAGGTACTGCCACACTTCACGCTCATACCAAATGAGTATAGGGTTAAGCTTAATCAGCCCCTTGTCCAGCTCTTCTATCTCTTTGAACTCCGTGCGTGTACGGCCCTCGGTGCAGCGAAGACCGGTAATCCAGCAGGTGACATCCATCTCTTTGACAGCCCGACGTATCGGCTCGACTTTCAGAATTTCACAGCAGCGATCCGGGTCCGTAGAGAAGAGCTTCTCAGGAATCTCCTGGTCGTTGCTGTATACCTTTAGCTCCGGGTATCTTGATACTTCTTCAGCCATAAACTGTTTGGTCTCTGGCGGTTTGAATCTTGTCGTCACGATAAAACCGCGAATCTTCGGGCTTACCCGTTTGGCAAGATGCCAGACTGCGCCGGAATCTTTGCCAAGACTGTTGGCAACTACAAGACCATCACCGAATTCTTTATAAGCTTGCTCGATTAATCCCAGCGAACGATCTACTTTCTCGGCAAAATTAAGTTTTTCAACAAGCTCTGCAACATTTTCTGTAACTTCTTCGATTAACATAATACCAATTCTCCTTATCAGGCCAAAGCACAGATTATATTTGATATTCTGGTGGTTTTGGTTTTCCAAACTGAAGCCGGTTCCACACCCTTTCATGCGAGTAGTAGGCTCCAAGCTTTATCAATGTATCTAAAATTCCGATTTCGACTGCTTTCCCAAGCTTGCCTAACAGGATCCAGGCCACGCTAAATGTGATTGCTGTCGCTAAGACACGCCACGTTAAAGTCTTGACTATACTTCTGTAATGCGATTCCATCATTCTTTGCCCTACCCAAATAAGTAGTCCTACCGGCATAGTAGGGATACTTGTGAAAATAATAATTTTTACTCATTGTTATATTGAATAATTAGGCACGGAAGCCGTTTTTTTCGCTTTTTCACATTCGATAAGCTCTGCGAAGGTTGTGTTGTTACAGACCTGGCTCATTGCGCTGTTAACGTTTGCCCATAGTTGCTCGAATGCGTAATCTCCATAAAAAGACTCACCTTTATTGGTCTTTCTTTCGACGTTTGTCGTAATGGAAATTGGGCCCTGAAAGTACCGCAAAACCTCTCCAACAGTCAGGTCTTCAACCGGCTTGACCAACATATAGCCTCCTTCACTACCACGTTGCGAATCAACAAAACCTGCATGCCTGAGTTGGTTCAGGATAACCTCCAAAAAGCGGGGTGGTATATTTTGAGCACCGGCGATCTCGTGTATTTTCACTGGCTGTCCAGGATCACGCAATCCAAGCTCAAAAATCGCTCTCAGAGCATATTGGCATTTTTTAGGTATTCGCATAGAACAGATTCCTGACTATATCAATCGAAATACTCATATATCATACGTACCAAAAATATTATTGTCAAGAAGTTTTTTCAAAAAATTTAAGTTCTCACTCATGATATTGGTAACAACAGTAAAATTGGGCGTATTAAGGCCTTTTTGCCGATATGTTATCGGACAAATAGCCATATATGGCAAGGAGAGCTCTTATGCCTAAACGCCAAAATGCCGAGGATGGCAACAAATCTGTCAAACTTCCTTTATTGTTCTTTGCCTGCCCAAGCCCCAACAGATTGAGATAACGTTTCACTATCTCACGGGGCAGGCTTTTCGGGGATTCGGTGAATCCGGATTTTACAGAGGATTGTAGCAGACAAACTTGTCAATGCTGCTGGATTGGTATATAGAAATTACCTGGTGAGCCGATAGTTGGACAGGGCACAGTACCATCAGGGGTTTTTGAAACCCTCATCGTCATAACTTCAGATGACCAATAGCTTTCGACATGACCATCTGTATAGCCGGCATGAAGCTGGATTTGGAGACTGTCCAAACTGAACTTTTCATCATCTTTGAGACGTGACCAGAAATCCGCCGAGACAGGTGTTCCTTTTGTAACGCCGGCACCGTTAAACTCATCACAGCAGCCATACGCATCGTGTCTGCCGTATGTGAGCACATTTCTCCAGTGGCCGAATCCCAGATAGTCACTTGTCAGCAATTTGCTATACTGCCTGCCATCGGATGAACTCTGCGGACCTCTGAAGGGATAATTTTTCTCTTCAAGATAGCCTACATAGTTCCAATAAAAGCAATATGTTCCATAGAATTGGTTCCCCAATTGGTCATTCCAATCATCGCCGGCATCCCAAATCTCCTGTAAATACTCATACTTGCGAGGAGCGCTCGGACAAAATATAGTATTCGCATTTTTTATATACGTATACAAATAGGCACTAAGGGACCGGTTCGGCCCAGTTCCAGGAGCAGTCAGCATCGTTGGTTCCCGCCACGGCGAAGACGAACCGAGTTTGGGGCGGGCGACAGAATCGGGGTATAGGTTATCGTTATCCTGGGCGTAAAGAGTCACAGCAAAGACAGTGTCACGCTGTCTTCCGACTCCAATAAGAGAGCGGGCGCTTCGTCTGGCCTTGGTCAGTGCAGGTATGGAAATAGCCAGCAGAAGCGACATGATTGATATTACAATCACCAGCTCAATCAGGGTAAAAGCCTTATTTGTTATTTTGTGACGTATAGTAATCTGCTCCTTGCCGTTCATAAAGCCATGGCGCGATTTTAAGCCAATTTGCAGCATTGGCGGCAAAGTCGGCAAAGTCGATTCGGCCATCTTTATCTACATCCCCTCTAAGCAGCCATTGACTCCTGCTTGCGAATGGTGTATTTCCATAAGCACCCATGTTAACTCTACCACCTCCAGTGATGAGCTCACCTCTTGGATTTATTTTTGGGTTACCTGCATCAATACAAGGACTGTTCCTCTCATCCAAAACCCAAAGTTTTTGCAAATATTCCGGGTGACCATAATTAGGCAAGAATCGGCCTTGTTTTGAAAGCAGGTGATAATCGTCATCGGCAGGATTAGCGAACAATGGATCCCGGCTGATATTACTGTGTCCTTTATAGCCATCTTCAATACAACTGTAGCTTACCAGACACTGATTTTCCAGACAGGATATATCGGATTGGCTGTTGTCCCAGAAGATACAGTTGCTGATATTCGGATTGGATTGTGGATCTGAATAATCTACGTAAAGCCCGTAAGAATTGTCTACAACTGTGACATTAGTAATTGTCGGTGAACTTGACCTTACGCCGCTATTGATAACGTAAATTCCAATATCAAAATCGGTGATGACAAAGTTGGTTAGGATGCTGTTGGAGTCTTCGCCCGAACTGAATTCCACACCAATGCCGTAGCCGTAAGCTCCTCTTAATACCGCTGCATCGGAAGCGCTTCTTACCGTTATAGCTTTGCCATAGAAGTTAAGTTGATAGTCCAGGTCATACACACCCGGCCAGACCAATACAGTATCCTTGTCTTGTGCAGCATCGATTCCCCGCTGGATTGTATCAAAAGCTGTCTCTCTGGTGAGTCCATCACCAGCAGAACTGCCGTGAATGATGTCTACATGATAGATTGTCGGTGAAGTTGTTGGCGGTGGTGGGTGCTCCTCAGCCACAGTCCATGGTAATGCTTCCAACCAATGACTGATTATCTGTTTCAAGTCTCTCACATCTACTACTAAATCACGATTCCCATCACTGGACATTTTCCAAAAGCTCGCGCTGGCTTGAGAAGTACCTCCATACGCACCCATGTTGATACGTCGGCCATTTGGAGCTGGTTCGGCGCTGAAATCAATTCCCGGATCGCCGGCGTCAATACATGGACTGGTTTGTTCATCCACTACACAAAGTTCTCCCGCCGGGCCAAAGCCGCCTTTGAACACCATAAATCGGCCTCTTTGTGAGCGCAAGTGAAAATCACCCCGGAGCGGGTCTGCGAATAATGGATAATCACCAATGTTTCCACCACCGTGTCCATTCGTCCATCCCTGTAAACAACTGTATGTAATGATGGGATTTCCGCCACTTATCTGGGAAGGTGCAATATTAACGATACTATTGGTGGTATTGTCCCAGAAAATACAGTTAATTATTCTTGGATTGCTGTCAGGACTGTTCTGCATACCGCCGCCTGAATTCGCAGCCCAGTTTCCACTGAATGTGCAATTGATAAGTATCGGATTACTGTTGGAATCATTGAGCATTCCGCCCCCGGCATCTTCTGCAAAGTTGTCGATGAATATACAGTGCCTGATAGTCGGACTGCTTGCAAAATTATGCATACCACCGCCGCGAGTACTTATAGCCGAAGCAAAAGCATCTCCTCCCATAATAGTAAAACCATCCAGTATAGTTGTCGAATCCACATTGTTGCCTAATACGACGTGGTAACTGTTATCATCTGTATCATTTATAACCTCAAGCATGTCATTGTTGCCGAGATCGCCGCTTAGAATGCTCGCATATAGAGCAATATTACGTGTATCAGGATTTAGTTGCGGTTCTATCCCCCCATAACCTCCCTTGATAACTACGCCATTGACGAGTCTAAATGAGGCATTGCGGTCACCGATAGTAGCATCCCTGCCTCGGTCCGGCTTATAGACTCCCTTTGCCACGCGTATTTCATCGTCCTGCTGAGCAATTGCCAGAGCGTCCTGCAAATGATGAAAAGCCTTCGTCCAGGTTGTTCCGTCTATATTGGAGCCGGCAGGATCCACGTACAGAACACGCTGGCCAAAAGCAGGAAGGGATATGCTTAAAAGAAAAAGTAAAATTATCCAAGTACGATTCATCAATCTCTCATTTGACCAAAGTTCCGTCAGCAAGACGGAAGAGCCATTGTATCCCCGGAGGAGTTTTTGACAAACTCGAGTTTGTTCGAACCTTCGGCGCAGTGAATTCATCTGGTGTCTGGCCTATCTCCTGTAGATAGCTAATTTGTAAAACGTTCTCAACCGCTGCATTTTTATCGCTTCTTACAAACGTTATTTTTTCAACAATATCGTTTTTCATGTCAATTGTATAAATGAGCTTGATATGCTTTTGACTCAATGTTACTTCTGTTTTTTCTTTGCCTGAAGAATATCTGCTCTGGAACCATATCGATTGTTCAGCGGCATCGCGTCTGATTGTATCTATCGTGTGCAGTCCCATCCAGGGTCTTGCCAGGCCTTTCATAAACGAACCGTGTGGGTATGTTGCCAGCAGCTTCCGATTGGGTCCATAAATGTTGGCTCCATTGGCACTATCCACAATTTCAAGTTCTGCGCCGACTTTTAATCTTAACCATGCATAGTGGGATCGATACGTCTGGTAAACCAATGGAATTCTACCGCGGCCCAAAACTTCTTCTCCGTTTATCTGTCCGGTAATTTTGAAATATGTCCAGCCACGTTTATGCATAGCATCGCGATTATCAATCTTCTTTGTTCCTTCCGGCCAGTCGTACTGGAAGAATTCTTCCTCGACCACATTATAGTGGCGAACTGTTTCCAATATATTGTTACTTTTCTCGGCATCTCGTCTTACAGTGACAAGCAGATTCCTTGCCCTGTCGGTGCAGGGGACATAATCCGGCTCGGTGGATTTGCCTTCCACAAGGGAAAGGAATTCTCTGAGATGTTTGGGATCCGTTGGCAGCCTGTGCACGCTGATATCTTCGGCCCACATACGGTGATTGTTAATGAATACCTTCCCGCCGTTAGTATAGTAATTCATACTATCGTTTTGGAGTCGTCTACAGTACGTTTTATTTGTCTGCTCGTTTCGTTGTATTTGCCTTATCATTACAGGGCCGCTTATACCTTCAGGGAAAAAATAACAACATTCTTCTATACCCTCGAAGGTTTTAGCGGGAGGCCTTATGATATGTTGGTTTGCTTTAAGGCCGGGCCGATCTATGCTCGGGGTCTGTGCTGTCTTCGGGCCAACCACGGCGGAAGAAACCGTAATCGCTGCGGCGGCTGTCAATACAACAATAACTTTCGCAGATATGACCGCTCCTATGACACTGGCGGCAGTACCGGCATACATGGTCCCGGCGGTAATTGATACACCTGCCGCGGCAGCTTTGGTTGGGGCCGTCATCTTACCAAAAATCACAAGCGCCAACAGCAATGAGCCTTTACCCAGACCGTTACGCGCAAGCTCTTTGGCAAGCGATTTCTTAGCCCGAAAGAACAACAGACGAGCACCCAGCTCAGTACAATCCATCTCGTCTGCAATCTGCGAATAGCTTTTACTCTCATAGCATCGCAAAGCCAGGATTTCGCGATGACGCAACTTTAACTGGCGCATGGCCTTGATCACGCTTTGCTTGAGCTCCTCGTTCACCAGTTCAGCTACGTTTTCTTCCTGATATTTATTTGGGCGCTGATCCCGCCTGGCCTTGGACATCAGAGCTGCTTTTTTTCTCCGCTCCGACCTGTTGTAGATGCGGATTTTGTTCAGCGCTATCTTACACAACCAGGGCCAAAAACGATCTTTTCTCTGCAGTCTGCCAATCATCTTAATCAATTCGAGTATACTTTCCTGAACAATATCTTCGGTAAGGTTATCATCAAGGGTCCTTCGGTAAATATAACTTTGTAAAGGCGCCCAGACCATACCGACCAGACTATCAAGGCTGTCCTTATTGCCAAGCTGGGCCTGGCTGATAAGCTCTATAGGAATATTTACTTCCTCCATATAGAAGCACTACCTTATAAAAGTGTCCGCAGACCAGTTTTTGTTTCGTTTTTTTCAGGACAAACTGGAAAATTATGTGTGTTCATCACAACTCCTGTTGAGGCATTATTTCCATTAAGAACACATTATTTTAGCAAATTATCAGCTTTTATTCAAGCAAAATACGCATTAGTGCGTTTCTTTGAGTTAATAAGGGCGGATTATTTTGAAAAAATATAAAAATATAAAATTTTTTACGAAACAGATTTGCCGCTCAGGCACCAGATATATTGAACAACCGTGATTAACAAGATGGTCGGATTTTCGGTTAGAGCTCAACCAATTTCCGAGCAAAAAAGAAAACGTTCATCGGGAACGTTGAAGAATGAATGGCCTTTTATTAGGAGGATGTACAATGAGAAGTTTCAAGTGGACAACATTATTTTTTGGGTTTTTGTTTTTAATAAGCTCATTGCAACCATGTATGGGCCATTGGGTTCCGGAAGATGGTTGGAAAATGCATTACCCGCAAAATCCCGACCCGAGAGGCTGGGATGTGTGCTTTAGAAGGATGGTTGTAGCCGACGACTTCGAGTGCATCGAGAGCGGCGCTGTTACGGATATTCATTTTTGGATATCATGGAAAAATGATTTGGTCGACGAAGTGCTTGGCTGGACTGTTTCCATCTACAGTGATGCGAACTCTCAGCCGGGTCAGGAGCTATGGAGATTTAAAAGAGGCAAGATAGAATTGCGTCAGGAACAACCTTCATTACAAGGATGGTTATGCCCTTGTTTGAACAATGAGAGTGATAAGGTCATACCGGAAAATCATACGTGGTATGCCCTAGTCAATATTACTGAGATCGAAGATCCTTTCACACAAAAAGAAGCTGAAGTGTACTGGCTTGTCATCCGCGCTAATGCCACGCTCTATGAGAGTCCAAGACCACAGCCCGAGGTTGGCTGGAAAACATCCGTTGACCAGTGGGGCAGTCCGGCGCTTTGGCGGCAGTGGCCTCTATCTTCGAGCGATGCATGGCTGCCTGTCACCAGCCCAGATGTAACCAGTATCAAGCTACATCATATGGCATTTGTCATTAACGGCGAAGATACTCAGGTTCTAATGGATTTTGGAGATGTCGAAGAGACACGTTGTAATGATATTAATTCAGTATCACGATGCAACAGCTATCCGACCACGCTGGCAAGAAACGGTGCCCGCCACATAATCAATCCCGGCATTTTCCTCGGTTCACCTTACACCGATGTTATTCATATCGATGCTGAGCCGGACGGCCAACCAACCCATTATGCCGACGGTGACGATAACAATGGTGTGGATGATGAAGACGGTGTCTTGTTTAATAATTTACCCCTTGTCCCGGGAACTACAGCAACTGTTAATGTTCTTGCATCGGCGGATGGTTTTCTCGATGCCTGGATAGATTTCAATGCTGATGGTGACTGGGATGATTTTGGTGAGCGGATATTCTTCAGTGAACCGTTGACAATGGGTGGAAACACGCTTACTTTCGAAGTGCCTCTGAGCATTGCTGATTATGAGCAGAGACACACTTATGCTCGTTTCCGGTTCAGCACCTACGGGCGATTGAATTACTATGGCCTGGCCCGTGATGGTGAAGTTGAAGACTACAGGATTACTATTGCCAGCGCTCCACATCCAAAACTTGATTACGGCGATGCACCTGATGGTGATTTTGTTCCTTCAGGTTATCCTACGCTGCGAATCAATGATGGCGCACGCCATAAGATAAACCCGAGAGTACGCTTAGGTCGATACATCGATGGAGAAGCGGATGGTCAGCCAACGCCTGCCGCTGACGGTGATGATCTTGACTGCTACATCGATGATGAAGATGGTGTCTTCTTCAGAACTCCGATTATTCCCGGAACTACAGTTGAAATCAAAGTTATTGCATCAGTCGATGGATTCCTCAACGCCTGGGTCGATTTCGACGACAATGGTGATTGGGACGGTGCTGCCGAACAGATTTTCATTGATGAGCCTCTTGTTGCCGGTGTTAATTACCTTAAGTTTGTAGTGCCTGCGGCTTCGATTGTTGCAGTTGACACCAAAACATACTCTCGATTCCGATTCACGACAGAAGCCGTAAACATTGGATACTCTGGACTTGCTGAAGATGGCGAGGTCGAAGATTACATCGTCAAGATTGAAGGGCCTCAACCTGAATTCGATTTCGGTGATGCACCTGAATTGCGTTGTGATGACTCAAATGTGGCCCGTTGCAACACCTATCCGACGACATTAGCCAGAAATGGCGCCCGTCATATCGTTGATCCAGACATTTACCTTGGCAGGGCCATTGATGCCGAATGGGATGGTCAACCTACGCTCGCTGCCGACGGAGATGATCTTGACAGCAGCGTCGACGATGAAGACGGTGTTATCTTTATAACACCAATTGTCCCCGGACTGATAGCCAAGGTTGAAGTGATTGCTTCAGTTGACGGATTCCTTGATGCATGGATAGACTTTAACGCTGATGGTGACTGGGATGATTTCGGCGAACAGATATTTGCCAGCGAACCTCTTGCTGCCGGCATTAACTATCTCAAGTATCATGTGCCATGCTATCCTTATGCAATAGCTGCTGAAGTAAAGACTTATGCACGATTCCGTTTCAGCACGCACGGCAGACTGCACTACGGCGGGCCGGCCAGAAATGGCGAAGTTGAAGATTACCTCGTCAAGATTGAAGAACAACCTCAGAGAACAGCTGATCTTGGTGATGCTCCGGATAGTACGAACAACTTCAATGTCCACATGACGGCGTATACATCCGTCGGTCCTCTGCCGGTAATTGTCAAAGCAAATTATCCGACAGTTTACTTGACTGGTTCGCTGCCTCACGGGCCAATTCATTGGTATCCGGATATGGTTGCTCATCTTGGCGGCAGGGTATCTCTTGAGACTGAAGCCGATTTTGGCTACGATGAGGACCCGACCAATAACATAATTCCGCCAAGAAACCTGCCGGATATGGATTTGGCTGATGATGGCATTAAGATACCTCTGAACCTGCCGCATTGCCGCCGCACAAAATTTGATTACATCGTTACGGTTATTCACCCAATTGATGAACTCTATGTTAATGTTTGGTTCGACTGGAACCGTGATGGTGATTGGGATGATGTGATGGATTGTGGTATCGCCAATGACATTTCCAATAAGCCCCGCGGCTTAGCCAGAGAATGGGCTGTACACAATCAGGTGCTTACGCATTTACCGGCAGGCATACACAAAATCACGACGCCTGCGTTCATGCCACACCATCCGTTTAGATATTCTGACGATGTCTATAGAGTGGACCCGATCTGGATGAGGATTACCATCTCCGAGCGTCCCTGGGGACCGATTGCCATCTCTAATACTTATAGGATTGGCCATGGAGGTTCCGGATCTATCGGAGGTTCCGGGCCAAGAGGTGGCTATAAGATTGGTGAGACAGAGGATTACTTCTTTGTCCCAACGACAAGATGTGTCCAGGAGGCCGATTTGAACTGCAGCCGGGCTGTAGATTTTACCGACTTTGCAACATTCGCATCACAGTGGCTTACTGATAATCCCTAAACACACTGAGTAGCTGAACTTTAGAAAAGGTCGCGAGAATGCACAGGCTTGCGACCTTTTCTAATTTTGGAGAAACCATGACGAGAAATTGAAGAAATTTTTTAACTTCCTTTCTGACAACAACCTAATCCTGTCAATCCTGTCAAAATAACACCATTTTTCGCATCAAATGCGCACATTCAGCCAATTATAGAGGGCCCATTGGTAGGCCTGAACATAGGCAGTAACTTCGAAATTCGAAGCACGAAGCACTCCACAGTTCGTAAGGACTCCCAAGGAGGACACCTTACGGTGGAAATCCGAGACAAATTCGAAACAACAAAATTCCAAACTAATTTTTTTGTTTAGAAAATTTGAAACTCAGATTTTGAGATTGTTTCGAATTTCGAGTTTCTACGAGATACCATTCACGAGAAAGCCACGGCCAATTCGCCGCCCTGAACTTCGAACCCTCGCAAGCTCTGCGCAAGCGTCCCTCACTCGAGCGTCCACATAGCCACTGACTCATTATCTTTCACAAACAAGCGCTTCCCCGAGATTACAGGATGGGCATAGATCGGCGTCTCGGAAACTTTGTATCGTGCTATCTCGCCGTAAGCCTTGCCGTCGGGCTTGAAAACTATCAATTCGGAACTGCTCGGCAGCGCCATCACACAACCGCCGGCGCTGACAACGGCACCGAAACCGCCCCGCCCATGCGACGCCGAATCGGTCCACGCTGTCTGCCCGGTCTCGGCGTTAATACAGAACAGTTTGCTCTGGTCGGACAGCCCGAACAGAAACCCGTCCCTCAGCACAGGTGTATTGTATTGCGTCGCTAAGTCCCCGTTGCTCCAAAGCTCTTTCGCCGCAAAGCCATCACCCTTCTTTTCGATCTTCACAGCCTTCGTACCCCGTCCGGCACCGGTATAAATTACCGTATCACCGTCCACGATCGGAGTCGCGGCGTTGTAAGCCCTCCTCCCAGGCGCAAACGGTAGCTGCCACAGCAACTTCCCATCGGCCGCGCCAATACCCACGATATGTTTTTCCGTCAGAGTAACTATTTGCTTCACTCCACCCGCCGTCATCACCACGGGCGAAGCATACTCCGGCCCTTCGACCGCCCAACGCCACTTCTCGTCGCCTTTGGCCAGGCCGTATGCGATAATCGCTCCATTGCCCGCCTTGCCGACTTGCGAGATGGCCATCCCGTCCACAATGATTGGCGACGTCGACGTAAAGAACCGGGGGACGAGTTTAGGGTACGGGTCCTTTCGCCACACAAGCTTGCCGCTGCCCGCGTCCAGGCAGGACAGCACTCCGCCCACGCCTAACGTAACAACCTTTCCATCCGCCACCGCCGGCGTGCTCCTGGGCCCCGGGTGTCGGCTGGCCGCACCCGTCACCGCCTGAGCCTCGTACTTGTCCCGCCATAGTTCCTTGCCGTCGCCCGCGTTCAGACACAGCGTAACCTCTTCCGCCCCCTGCCGTGTGAAAACATAGAGCTTGTCACCCACAAGCGCAGGCGTCGCATCGCCCGAGCCAACTGTCACCTTCCACTTTTGCGTCAGCTCCTTCGGCCATTTCGCAGGTGCTGTGAATCCGCTCACTTGACCATCCCGATTAGGCCCTCGCCATTGAGGCCAATCCTGCGCAAAGACACAACTCACGCTGACCACAATCACACAGCCCACAATCAAGGCCCTCGACAAATTCGTTTTTTTCATAGCAACCTCCTTTCGATTCCTATCGGGAAGCACGCACCGAGCTGCCCACACGGCAGCAATATATCGCTACGGCCTCACCTATACAATTTAATCCCCTCCCGCTGATATGTCAAGAGTATATTTATCCCTACCCGGTCTTATCCACCACCCGCCCAACTGCTAAGGTGCATAGTTGTTGACTAGGCAACTCGAAGGATATTCGTGTCCGGGGACCTCTTACGGTTAAGGTCTTTATCACAAGCGATGCCCTGCCCTTGGTTCCCTTCGCACTAATTGTAAACGTGTATTTGCCTTTTGCCAGCAGATAAAGCTCGGCCGAGATTCTGACGGGCACCGTTTGGAAGTTGAAAAGCTCGGCGGCAAAGCGGTCTGTACCCGAGTCGGTCACAAGGGCGGCGATGTTTCGCGGTGGCGTCAGCCAGCGGACGGCGTTTAGGGGGAAATAGCCCGCACCGCCGGGGTCACCCGTAACAGATGAGTACAGAAGACTCGTATCCGGCGTGCGGATCGGGGCCGAGCTTCCGGCGGCGAAGCCGGCTGAGAACAGTCCCGGAAAACGCAGGACACGGTCGGTATAGCGGACCTCGGATGTGTAGCCGGCAAAATTGATTCGCAGTGCTTCGGCAGTGTTACGCAACGCCGCGTCCAGACTCTTGCGGTCGCCCTTGAGCCGTAGCCGCATATACGGTGACATCCCACCGGCCAAAAGCTCATCGAATTCGGGATTGGCTGTAAGGAACCTGTATTTGGCGATTGTGCCTGCGATAAAGCCGAGCTGTCCACCGCACCACAGTTCCGAGCCGGCCGCGGGCGCTTCTTTAATCGACGAGTTCAGATATTTTAGCCTTATCCTGGCCATGGACCGGAGCGGTTCCAGGTACTTCTGCTCGCCGGTCATGTGGTAAGTCAGCAGCAGCGTATTGGTCATCATAGACATTGCGCTTGGCCAGAGATAAAGCGTATGCTCGCCGTGATTTCGCGGGTCCCACCAGTCTGGGGATACCCCTCCGACCTTGCCGTCGGGCCAGTGAATTGCGCTGGGGATAATACCGGCCGGCTTGCCTCGCTCCGCCCGGGCGGTGACATCGACCCATGTTTTCATCCACGTGCTAAAAAGCCGCGTAAGTCTTTCGTCACCGGTCCGCTGCCAGTAAAGCAGCGTCGGCTGGACCGCCCTCGGGTGATATACCGTGTCGCAGGCCCGCTGAGGATTTCTATCCACCTTGTCAACGGTGAAGTACGTGCTCTTGAACTGGAGCAGGCCTCGCTTGTTAGGCGCCGTCCAGAGGGTTTCCATCAGCTCAGCCGGACGAAGTGCACGCCTGAGCCAGACAGGATTGTCCGGGTCAAGGTGCATCATCGGGGTAATAACGTCGGCCGAATCCTCTGCTGTGTGCTCGACATCGGTCATCCGGTTCGTGTAGCCGCCAGCCATATGAGGCTGGGACATCATCGCCTCGGAGAACCTCGCCTGGGCATCGGCGATTTTGGGGCTTTCAAATCCAATCAGCACCGGCACCCACCATCGCCACATCTCGCAGTCATCACCCCACCCGCCGCCGTACTGTCCATCCACCCGCATGCGATTATCAATCCACCATTCGATGATATCGGTGAGCCGTTCGAGCGCCTCGCGCTGATACACAGCCCATTCCGGAGCGCTCGCTGGTGCCTCGTATTGCTTCCGCGGCCCGATGGGTTCACCGAGGTACATACGGACTATCCTGTTTTCAGGAAAAGCCACCGAGTATTTCTCAAAGAAACCACGGGCGGTGTCGAAGAACCTGCGCTTTCTCTGGGGATTTCGCCAGACGCTGCCAGATTCCATCGCGTACCAGATGACCATACGTCCCCGATACAGCCAGGTCAACGGCTGCAACTCCGAATCTTCCGCTATCCCAAAGTCAAAATCGGTTTTACGACCGACCTCTCTACCAAAGTAGGTAAGGTTCTTCTCGTTGAGGTAGCGGTCGATGTGTGCTATTAGCCGGTCGAGCTCCGCCTTGAAGCTCTTACTAAGGTTCGGTTGTTTTCGCAGCTTCCTTAGAATCCCCAGACGGTCGCTGTCGCTGTCTGCATTCCCGGCCTTTAGAATTGCCGCGGAAATAGAAGCTTTGGCTGGCCCAACGCCCGAATCCGAAACTGGCTCACCGGCTGCACCAGCTATCAGTACAAAAAACAACGTAATAAACAAAATCGCTATGCTTAAGTTCCCGGCTCTTTCCAGCATAAGGCCTCCTGTCAATAGTCGAGCACCAGCAGCTCATCTGACATTTCACATTTATCACTGCTCAGCTACGCCGCTGAATCTAATATCAAATAGATTATCAAATCTGTCTTAAAAAATCAATCTCACCGACCAACCGCCCCACTGTCTCACCAATCACCAGTCAACCAATTAACCACTCACCAAATGCAAGTGTCGAGTATCGGGCATCGACCATCGAGTATCAAACCTCCGGCACCAAGCAATTTTCAATCAAATCCGAACATACCTAAATCCAAAAACCAAAATTTTTGAAAAAATTATAACTTCTTTGTTAACAATAGGTTACTCCTGTCAATCCCGTCTAAAACAAGCCAATTTTCGCACCAAATGTGCACATCCAGCCAATTATAGAAGGACGGGAAAAGAACGTTGGAGAAATAAAATCAACAAGATTGTCTTCAGCATCAGTAAATTACTCGAAGAAAAATGTGTTGCCCTTCTGCTCATCTACCGACGCATCCGCTTCGGCTATCCCTTCAGAAAAATTCCGTTAACAAGGCAAAAATTCACCATCGTCGACCCCGAAGACTACCAGCGATTAAAAAAGTACAAATGGTATGCCCACAACAATAGCTACACCTTTTATGCTGTCAGGTCCCTGACAAACGGCAAAAGAGAGCCCCAAAAGAATATGCAAATGCACCACCTGGTTATCAACATTCCATCCGGCTTGTTTGCCGACCACACCAATCATAATGGCTTCGACAACCGAAAAGCAAATCTCCGCCCCGCGGATGGAGCACTTGTGTGGCGGTTCGACGCGGCGCCGCATCATCGCCTCGTGAACGCTTTCGGCCAGTTGGAATCGCCTTGGCCTGTGCCAGGTAGCGTGCTCATACACAACGAGAAATGTTGGTTCGCGGCTGGCCGATCGTCGTACCTCGACGGTTGCATCCGTGTCTACGCCCTCGACCCAAGGACGGGGGAAATAGCCCACCACGAGACGATATACAGCCCTGATCCCAAAACGGCGAAGGTGTCACCCGAGACCAACGCCCACTCAATGTCCGGGCTGCTGAACGACATCCCCGCTACGGACGGCGCCAACATGGTTCATACGACAGATGAAGGTCTCACCCTACAGCGCTCGCGGCAGACAGCACCTTTACACTACGGGCGGCTACCTCGACCCGAGCTGGTTCAACCAGACATTTTGGCAAGTCGGCCGGGCTAAGACGTCAGGCCTTATGGTTCTTGGCAAGGACGTCGCGTACGGCGTGGAAGTCTACACATCACGCAGCCGCGAGACAGTCTTCAGGCCTGGCGTGAAAGCCTACCAACTTAGGTGCATTCCACAAGCCCAACTGAAAAAAGTGATGTACAATTTGCCATTTTGGGCAATAAATAAAGGACTCACGATTTAACGCAAGTCCTTTATTTACAAACAATAGCGGGGGCATCATATGTAGACCTGGAGATACTGCCGTAACACACCTGCAAAATCCCTTAATGAATGTCGGAGTTGTCGGTCGACAAGGGGTACGAATTCTCGTATTCCTTTGTGCAATCAAGACTTATCCATTGTCGGGCGTGTCGGCCCCGACACAAAGATCTTATGCCGCTGGTGCCGGCTTTCCCCCTTACACCAGAGGTCCAATTGCGTCTATCTATACAGTCGGTGGATTGAATCACCGCTATACCAGAGTTGTCTGACTTTCCATTTCCCATCGGCATTAAAGTAACCGCTGAATCCAAAAGTTTAAGGTACATAGCGTCCGATAATATCCAGATGACATTTCCCAGCCCCTTGGTGGGTAGGTTTAGCCTGACTGCTCTCGGATTTTTTCGCTTATCCATCCCTAAAATTCTGCCGATACAATCCAAGGACGGGCGAGATTTTGCGTTTTTGATTTGCACCCACGAGTTGAATACCACAGGTCAACAGGTGACGAGTCCTAATGCTTTCCAAAATCTATGTCTTCAAGAAAGGTGGCCGTCCCGTAATATATGATAGAAAAAACAACGCCAAGCGATAGCCGAGTGTTTAAATTAAAACTGGTTCTTGTCATTGGCCGATGCCCGTGATAAGATAGAGCAGTGGCGGGATGACTATAACCGTCATCGTCCGCATAGTTCCCTGGGCGATTTAACCCCGGCCGAATTCGCCGAAAGCTGTATTGCTTCCGGCCAGCCTACGGCTGACCTCCAGCAATACAGCAACGTTAAATTCGCATAAAGAGTGGACCAGAAATTGGGTGCAGGTCACTCAGATTTCTCATCGACCTTCCTCGTCAAGAAACATGTTTTCAAAGATACGTCTTTTCAAAAGATACGTCAGAATTCAGTGCTAAAAAGCTAAGAACAGTCGCTTAGAATTGCTGCTGGAACAACAATGAGCTCTGAAAATAGAAAACAGTTTCACGGAATAGTCTTCTCATCCCTATCACTCCGGATTGTTAAGCAAAAGTGCCAATAGAGGCTCTCAGACGTTTTCAGATGGAAAAAATTATACCATTTTCTTTCACATAATACAAGCTCA
>SDBU01000286.1_pt1 | contig 72544 bp, 101 predicted proteins | sample 2277071 | NCBI WGS metagenome assembly SDBU01 (sample SAMN10397929, study PRJNA504765) | marine sediment metagenome | isolation source: marine sediment core GS08_GC12, 126 cmbsf | place: Arctic Ocean: Gakkel Ridge, Loki's castle | collected 2008 | reverse complement strand
CGCTGTTGGGTAGTCTCATAACAGGCATTATGTTAAATAGCCGCTGGAAATACTTGTAAAATCCATAGCTGCTACCCTTTTCATAATGTATTTAAATAAACTAATACTATGAATATATGGACACTATGAAAGTAATTTTAACACCAGAAGAATTAAGAAAAAATATTAATAAAAATGAACGCCATTTTATTATAACTTTGAAAAAAGAAGTAACATTATTAAAAGATTCTGAAATAGAGATAAAACATAATGGATCAGTAAACGGATTTACGGCCCCTATTTCTATCCAAAATGGATTTAGAACTACTGTAGAAACATTAACGGCAGAGTATATAAATCTCTATGAAGAATATCTGAAAATAAAAAAATAAGGTAACTATATACAATTATGACCCAAATAATTTGCGTAATTGAATCTTATTCTGTATATTTACATTAATAAGTTAAACATTTAGTTATGGTAAAATTAGAAAAATTCAGCAACATAGTAGATTTACTTCAAGTATTTCATAATGAGCAAGTATGTATAGAGCATTTAAAAGCGATTAGATGGGGAGATGGGGAATACTGTCCTTATTGTGGGTGTAATCATGTTTATGAGTTTAAAGACGGTAAAACCTTCAAATGTAAGGATTGTCGTAAGCGATTCAGTATTAAAGTAGGAACTATATTTGAAGATAGTAAAGTAAAACTTCAAAAGTGGTTTGTAGCTATTTACCTAATTACTGCCCATAAAAAAGGAATAAGTTCTTTACAACTAAGTAGGGATATTGGTGTTACTCAAAAAACAGCTTGGTTTATGCTTCATAGACTACGTGTAGCCGTTCAAACAGAATCTTTTAAAGAACCTTTAAAAAACACAGTTGAAGTCGATGAAACTTACGTGGGTGGAAAAGAAAAAAACAAACACGCACATAAACGTACACCCGGAACACAAGGAAGAAACACTAAAACAAAAACAGCAGTTGTTGGAATGGTTGAGAGACACGGCAAGGTCAAAGCTCAAAAAGTGAATGATGTGAAAGGGCAAACTGTTAAGAGAATAGTCACTGATAATATAGTGTTTGGAACTAATCTTATGAGTGATGAATTTACAGGATATAAAGGGTTATCATTGTATTATAATCATCAGTCAGTTAGTCATGGACGAGGAGAATATGTTTCAGGAGCGTGTCATACTAATACTATTGAGGGTTTTTGGAGTTTATTAAAGCGTGGAATAGTTGGTATTTATCATTTTGTAAGCCCAAAACATTTAGACCGTTATTTAGCTGAATATACTTACAGATACAATACAAAAGACATGACAGAAGAAGCAAGGTTTAATAATTTACTTTCTAACGTTGAAGGGCGTTTAAAGTATTCACAACTTATTGGATAATGAAAGAGCAAAGAGTTGGTTTAGATATGGATTTTAGTGAAGCATTAAAAAGGTTTACTAATGTTAATACAAAAGACGTAGTTGAAAAGATAGATACAAACATCACTAAAGCATCCCCTTTGGTTAAATGGGTGGGTGGTAAACGAAGTATTATTAATGAACTTAAAACAAGGCTTCCAAGAAAAATAAACACTTATCACGAGGCATTTATAGGAGGAGGGGCGTTGTTTTTTGAACTATGTGATGATATAGAAGAAGCCCATCTATTAGACAATAATCTTGATTTGGTTATAATGTATAACGTAGTAAAAAAAGACCCAAAAAAGCTAATTAAATTACTCAAGTCTCACGATAAAAATCATTGTGAAGATTATTATTACAAAATTAGATCTCAACATGAATTACAAGATCCTATTGAATTAGCTGCACGCTTATTATATCTAAATAAAACGTGTTTTAATGGGCTTTTTAGAGTAAATAAGAAGGGGGAATTTAATGTTCCAATGGGGAAGTATAAAAACCCTAATATTGTACAGGAGAACAATATATTAGCTTGTAACAAGGTGCTACAAAAAGCAACTATCACTTATGGGGATTTTTCAGACATAAATCCTAATTCTGGGGATTTTGTATATTTTGATCCTCCTTATCATCCTATTAATAAGCAATCGTTTACTACATACACTAAATCAGATTTTAACGAAGTTGATCAAAACCGATTAAGGGATTTTTTAGTTATACTTCATTCAAACGAAGTAAATACAATGTTATCAAACTCAAATACCGAATTTATTCAACATTTATATAAAAGTAGTATATTTAACGTTTCAATCGTTAATGCTCCAAGGCACATCAACTGTAAACCAAATAAACGAAATCCAGTTGAAGAAGTTTTGATAACTAACTATAAAAATGGCTGAACAAGGTGGTACTCAGGCTAACTTTACAGGAAATCAATTAGAAAAATTCATAGAATTTACATTAGTTAACAAAGGCTATAAGTTTATTCATAAAAAGAAATTTGATCCTGCTTGTTATTTAGAACAACCTATTTACTCTAAACAGTTCTTTATAGGTAAAAGTATTTATGAAACAAACTCATATTGCGATTTTATTATTTATCATCCTGAGAAGCATCCTAATAAACTTATAATTGAATCTAAATGGCAACAATCAGCAGGATCGGTAGATGAAAAATATCCTTACCTTATTTTGAATATACAAATGAAATATCCGTGTGAGTCCATATTGTTATTAGATGGAGGTGGATATAAAAAAGGTTCTGAGGATTGGATAAGATCTCAAATAGGAAATAATCTACTTAATGTATTCAATATGTCCGAATTTCAAAAATGGTCAAATAAAGGAAATATTTAGATTTGGGTCAGTAAAGTATATAGTTACCATACTTTATATATTTGTTGCAATATTAACCGAGTAAATGCTAGATTTAATAAAAGAAGCTCTTATTTCACCATCAGGAAGTTTTGCATTTGTCTTTTCTTTTGTTATTATAAGTGCTTTTATAGTATATATGACTGCCGTAGTTGTAACAAAGTTTGGTACTATAAAAGAAGTTCACAACAACTTATCTAAAATAAAAGATGACATGTCTATAGTTAAGGCTTTTATTGAAGTGTTTAAACAAGGCTCTAATCAATTCGGTCAATCAAATAGCCCAATATCATTAACTGAATTAGGAGTAGAGGTAGAGAGGGATTTACATATACAAAGAATTATAGACAATAACTGGAGTAGTTTAGAATCTACTATTAGTAGTAACTTAGACAGTGATTGCAATCCTTACGATGTTCAAGAAGTTTGTTTTAAAATTGGGAGGGATTACTCTAAAATAATATCAGAAAATGAATTTGATAGTATTAAAAAATATGCTTTTAATAAAGGATATAATATCTCTGAGTTTGGGCTTATTTTTGGTATACTGATAAGAGATAAGTTTTTCTCTATATTGAAAATAAATAAATATGATGTCGATGCTCATACTCCTCCTAAATAGAAAATAACAAATAAGATCGGATATTTATTTGTCTGATAATTAGTCATTATGTCTCTCGCCTAACGGTAAATAGCTTGCTAATAATTAATTTCCACTTCTAAAAACACTCGATAGATTTAATAAAAAAATCTATAAGTTTTTATTCGTGGACGTTGAGCCTCTTACTTTTATTATGTATTATTTTGAAAATAAAATAATACTTTCTTACCGTTATTTTGAATAACAATAATTTTTATTACATTTGCAGTAATGTTTTTGTCAAAAAGCAAAAATTAAAAAGTAGTGCATCATTAAGGCTTTCCTCCCGGTTCCCCTTTTTATGCACTACTTTCTTACTGGGAACATGGGAGAATGAAAGAAAATAACCAATACGTACGTACCAATCAAGCACTTCTAAAGCATCTGGCAGAGAAAGACTTACTGCGTACATACGCCTATTTCATTAAATTCAAATACCTCTTCTCCTCCTCACGCGTACACAAAGGGAACAAACTAAAGATTTCCCGGCTTACCGGTATATCCGACAAGACTGTCCGGGTACAGATAGGCAAAATGCGTGCTTTAGGGTGGATAAGAGAAGAAAAAACTAATAATGATTACATCTTTATATCTAAAGGTGAAATATTCAAATTGTATAAATTAAATCCAAGACTGTCCAGCTTTAAATGTAAGATTGTACTTGATAGTAATGACCCTATAAGGGTTATTATAACAAAATTGGCCTCCAAGTTAATAGAGGCCAATCTTCAAAAGCAAGAATACACCATAAATCTGCGACAACAAACCTACTCGTTTAATAGTAGGGTGGATCCTAAGCCCAAAGATAGGTATTTCTTTTCTAAGAGGCAACGGAGAAATCTGCAAAGGTCTGAATTGGTGCAAAAGCCAAAGCCTACGAGTGAGAAAGAATTATTGTCGTTATCATGTATTGGATTCGGTAAGCAAATCAATAAAAGTACATCTACAGGCTGTAGACTTAAGAAAGCAATGGCTGACTTAGGGATTTTAAAGGTCACTAAACACATCGAAGTATATATTGATATGCTTGGAGACCGCCCTAAGCAATTAAGGTTCTTAGGAGCGCTTAAAATGCGTCCTTACCTGTTTAAGAACATTTGGTTCTTTAAGGGAATAGCCTATAGAAGAAAAATGGATTCGCTTATATATATTAAATATTATAGGCTGTAGTTATTTTAAATATAGTTGATTTCACTTTTTACCGCATAGTGAAACCCCTTACTGGTAAAGGCGGAGAGAGGAATTTAACTTAAAATTAGGAAAAAGAGTTATGACTAGAGAATGTAAAAATGAAATTCACGTTAAACGAGATAATGATTTCGGAATAACATGGTGTATTAGATGCGGTAGATTATTCACTAAGCCCAGCAACAAGAAAATAACCGAAGAAGAAATAGTAAGATATAATTCTTTTAGAGGGAATCAAGAAAAAAAAATAAATTAAAAAAAGTTTGTATAGTCAGTTTAAAGTTGTAAGTTTACATCATGAAATTATTAACAGTTAGAAATTACGCCAAGAAAACAGGCTTTTCAGTTCAATATATTTACGAGCGGATAAAACAGGGTAAAGTCAAATCCAAGAAAATTGACGGAGTTATATTTGTAGATATTGAGGAACTAAAACAAACAATATGAAAAAAACATCGAAAGAACTATATCCAGGCAATTTACGGCCGAAAATAAAGAATGTAGATAAATTACATCAAGCATTACCTGTTTTGTATCTCAAGAAATGTCTCAGAGCTCTCAAAGCGGCCGAAAGGGAAAACAAAACCCTTAAAGCCGACCTAAACAAATTAGTAATAGAAAGTATTAGTCATGGGGAGCACCTTCACGGAGAAATGTTTATTCCGGAATACTTAGGATTTACAGAAACTCTCCACGAAGATCACGATGAAGGAAAAAATATGAGGATCTACAGCCGTGAAGGATACAACATCACCCGTATAGAAAACCATGATTGGCTTATACTCACTCCAGACGAATCCAAAATAGTCTTTACAATAACAACCATGTACGATGCTATAGCGATATTTAAGTGCATGAAGAAATTGGGTATATCAATAGAAAAGTTTTTGGAAGTGGAATTGATTAAATAAAGTGGGAAAAAAAGAAAAAATAAAATCATATTCATTATTTAAAAGAATTGGTTATGCTAAGAGAAATAACTGGTTTAAAGTAAAATCAATTTTAGGGATTAAAATTCCATTAGCCCCATCTAATTTTGATATTCATATTAATAATACTTGGAAAGATGTTACAAAAAGAAAAAACAATTGACTATCAAAGAATTAGGTTATGAAATTAAGATAATTAAATAACCATGTCTTGGATCATTGATTTAGATAAGGAATTATCTTTCGGCAAATATTTCGGCCGAAAAGTAAAAGATATCATCAAGGAAGATCCTGAATATATAAAATGGATGATAAGCAACCGTAAAAGCTTCCTTGTTGGGAAAGATGTTCTAGACGAAATAGAAAAATTAGAAAAAAAATGATAAAAGCAAGCGAACTAAGAATTGGGAATTATTTAACAATAGGCGATGGAGCGTTTCAATGTGCATTAGCTGATTTGAAAAGAATGAGTGATCTTCATAAGCCAATCCAATTAACAGAAGAATGGCTGGTTAAGTTTGGGTTTGAATATCAACCTTGTGGAATAAGTGGGGCTGACATGTGGCAAGGGTTAGGTTTTTGGAGTAGAGAATGTGCAGGAGGGTATATTACATTAAGAGGAGACAAACACCCCGCGAAATACGGGCTAAGAGTAAGTGGATTTATTAACTCAAGGATTCAGAATGTTCATGAGATTCAAAACTATTTTCACTCAATTTCTGGAGAAGAACTAACAATAGAGCCTAAAAACGCTCAGAAAAGGGCCGTAAAACAATAAAATAATGAATAAACTTTTAAAAGAATTAGCAGAAAGGATAAAAGAATTAGATGATTATATAATATTAATTATGTTCTTTCTAACAGTAGTTGGAGCTGCTGACATGTTGATAGTAATGTATGAAGCGCTTATAAGATGATTGAATGCCAACTAAGATTACTAATAATACTAATAATGTCTATCATGGGGATATTCACTATAAGCAAATGGTTTATAGCCCCTTCAGTAGCGATTATCATTATTTCTCTACTGCTTGGCTATAAAAAAGAAAGTTATGAGTAACTAAATTTATACTATGAAAAAATAGAAATACCTGCTTGAAGATAAACTGCATGAGTGTTGAAAATTCTATCCTGCGGGACGAATTATAAAAACAGCCGTTGTTTAGTTGTGATAGCGACTAAGGTAAATGTAGACTACTCCAAAGTCGTTGTTTATTGGAGAGGTAAGGACGATTGTTGTATAGTGTAATGGGAACACACCTTTAATAGGGTATCGCAGATTCGATTTCTGCTTAAGACAATTATCTTTCACTCCCTTGGAAAGGACAGGTATTTTTAATAAACTAAATAAATTATGAAAAATTTTAAGATAAAATTTGAATATGCATTTTTCTGGGGTATCACAGTAGGCCTCGGAGTTAAAAATTATCAGCCGAAGAAGAAATATAATAATGCTAATATAGATTGTGTTTTATTTTTAGGAGTTCTCATGTTAGCCCTTAATATATCTTACAGATATGAGAAACAAAATGTAAACAAAGGAAGCTTTTGACCATGGCTAAAAACGATAAACAGCTAAACATCCAGGAGCAGGCCGAAAGGCACGCTAAAGAAATGGTTAAACTTCACGGCAAGGAAGAGGCCTTAAAATTAGCAAGTTGGTACTTACTTGATTTATCAATAAACAGTCACGATACGATACTCTGTGATGCCGTAATTGAAGCAATTAACAAGCTAATAGAGCTGCCTGTCCCAGCTGAAGAGAAATATAAATTCTCAGAAGAAGAAAAAGCGATAATTGAAGAAGCGATTATAGAAGAACAAGGAATAGCATGGATAAAAAAATATGGAACATGGGGATAGCTCTTGAACTATTAAACTGTAGCTATTACGAGCATTTAAAATACGCTCAGGAATTACAACTCTATTTACCGCTAGAGCATCCAAAAAGGCGGGAAATAGAAAAAGCTTTGAATGAATTAATGCAAGAAATTAAAACCTTAACAGATAACTCACATGTACAAAGAATTTCTAAAATACTTTTCCCTACAAGATCTTAAAGACGAAGCAGCTATCAGAGAAAGAAAAATTAACAAATACTCTTACGATAAGGGCTTGGCAATAATAGCGAATGAATTTGAAATCTCTCCGGAAAAAATACTCTCAAAATCGAGAAAAGCAGAAGTAGTAAAAGCAAGAAAAATATTCCAATTTATCCTAAGAAGACACTGTAAGCTTACCTACGAAGAAATCGGCCGAAAAACAAACCGTGACCACTCTTCTGTAATCTATAGCGTAAGAAAAATAGACGAAAAAAGCCAGCAATCCCCAGTCTATCACAAATACATCCAAAGACTAATAACTAAAATTGTAAAGGCATGAAAATAAAAGCAATATACAAGCGCAACCTAAAAATGTCCGAAGGAAAAGTAGCTGCTCAAATAGCACACGCTGTTAAGAATCTCGGTAGAACCCCAGCAGACTGCTCTATTGTAGTCCTAAAGGTTTCTGATAAGAAATTTAATGAACTAACCAAGAGTGTTGGAGATATCTCCTTTCAAAGAGATATGGGATTTACAGAGGTCCCAGAAGGAACAATAACAGCAGCAGCTTGGATAGAATCTAAATAAAAATAGGTAACTATATACAACTTGGGACAAAATCAAATATCACCCTGACTTATAAATAGTTATATTTTTAATTTACGCCTTTTTCGGGTCTTTTACAAGGGCTATTATAGCCCCTTTAATTTTTTTTTTGCAAGTCGGGTGTTTGTTGAAATAGTTACTGTCCTTTGTAAAGGCTGGTTTCATAAACCAAATCCGCAAAGGTAAACCCGCAACTGAAAGGGGATGTTAGTAGCATCTCCTTTCTTCATTTAACAAAGGTAATCATTTTATTTTTTTTAGCCTGTCCCTCTTTGTATATAAATGCCTTTAAATCATCAGGAGTAACCCCAATACATATGAGAAAATCATATTTTGAATCATACCTAATATGATTGAATTGAAATGACCCAGTTATATCCTCAGAAGCTAATTTTATTTCAAATTTTTTATTTTCTATTTCTAAATCCCAATCTCCATTCCTCCCTTTCTTGTCAGTTTTAAAGCCTAATCCGTTAAGGTATTTTTGAATAAACTCTTCTCCAGCATCCCCTTTACTACTATTAGGCAGGTTTTTAAATGCTTGGTGGGGCTTCCCATTCCATTTTTCATGAATTCCCTTTCTTCCAACGACTTCAAGAAACAATTTAAGTGCATCTACTTCTTTACTCATAGTATCAATCCATTTGCTAACAACGCCTGTTTGATATGGTACATAGATATATGGTGGCAGTTGTGTGTTGCTAAGTTACTGTGTTTAACCCAATCAACATTATTTAAAATGTTTTTAATCCTTCGCTTATCCTTTTTGATATTAAACCCATATCCACAGCTATATCTAACTTTAGAAAAGTCATTAACTATATTTGGAGGTTTAGTATAAAATGTTCTTTGTAAGAACGTGTCACAAGTTTTCATCTTCTCTGCGCCACACAAACGTTCTTTCCTTTGGTCAACTGTAAATAACTCTAACCATTCATCACAAGCACTTAAATCTAACTTGTTTTCGTTCTTACCTCGTTTCCAAATTTGCCATAAAGTATTCACTGTTGTCTTATCCCCATTATTCTGAATATATAACTTATCAGGTAGTTTCTCTGAATGAACTAAAGTCATTCCTTTAACTCTATTCTTTGGTGCACCCTTTCCTTCACTCTGAAAAGACATTGGTAATATAAAGCCAACATACTCACTAAATTCAGCAGCGTGTTGTAAAAAGACTAATGCAAGCCATCCACGATAACCAAATGGGGGGTTGCCAATACTTATATATGCCTTTCCATTCTTTTTCGGATTCCATGTTACAAAATCTTTTACTAAATATTCTGGTCGATTTTCAAAAGAATCAATATCAATACCAATCCTATTATTATCAGGTAGTAAATCATAAAAATTTCCTGTACCAGCACTTGGTTCTATATAATGAAAATCATTAATCTGTTTACCTTCTTTAAGAAGAAATTTACTAAACGAATCCCAACAATATTCTGCTACGTTAGGTAGTGTATTGTGTTGATCTAAATCAATTTCACGACCACGAACCCAGTTTGGAATTAAATCTGTCTTTTCCCATGCTAAATCTCTACGATTAATGGCTTCTATACTCATTTTGCTATAACATATCCATAAATAATAGGATCATCTATAATAAGATTCTCCTTTAAAGCATTATCGCCAACACAAATGTACGAAATTAAAAACCTTTTTGTTTTTGTACTGTAACATGGAGACTCATCGCTTGATAATCAGATAGTTACAAAAACCAATATTCCTACAAAAACATACTTTTAGGTACCATAAACATACCCCCTACCCTCTTTTTTAAGAAATCATATAACACCCGATAAACAACCTCAGGCATAAATGGCCTTCAGAATAATATTCGTACACATCAGCTATTATACCTATAGAAAGGTACCCCTGGGGGTCTTCAATCGGAAACCCAAACGCATAGAAGGCCGAAAACAGAAGGCTTTTACAGATAGTTTGAAGTACTTCACATGCTTAGATCGCTGCTGCTGTTGGCTGTCATTGGTGTAGTAGCAGTACGCTCACGTCTTTTTTGTGATAGGGGTATCAATAGTATTGGAGTAGGGGAGGAGAAGACTCGAAACCCTATGAATACAGGTGTCATTATGGCCTATTTAACATAATATTAATTATGAGACAACCTGAGAGGTGACTGACTGTCATCGTCAATGAATTAGTTATTTGTGTGTCAATTGACAATTATAGACATCAGTGTTTACGGGGTATTCCTTTGTTGTTTGGTGGCACATCTCTTGCTGTCATTGCCTTTCAGTTCTTTGTTATGATTGCTGGGCTAGACTTTTTCATTTAGAATCGTTCTAAATTAGCTACTTAAGCACCTTTTTTATGGTATTTATTTGGATGTTAATTTTTTTGGTATTATATTTACCTCGTAATCAGTTATCAAGTGCATGGTTACGTAGTTCATTAACATTTTGAAACCGGGATTTGAAAGGATAAAGAATCCGAACAATGGCCATCGCACGTGGCCACTACACACGCACACAGGTTGCAGGCTAATTGGGTAAGTATAAAGACTCCCTTATAATTAGGATTGGATAGAAAGGCAATCAATACCCATCTACTACAATGATGCTGGTTTAATCTTCTCTTTGTGGAAATAAATAAAACAAAGTAAAAAATAATAACAACAACAATTATATAGTATAGTAGCTACTTACTACAATTAGGTAGTTACTTCAATGCCTTGCCTTATAGAGTGGTTAATGTGAAAGCATGAAATTAGAACTCTTATTTTATACTCTCTTTATATATAGTGATATATTTAAGAGGGCTTTGTTTTACGGCCTTTTTTGGAGCTGTAAAGCTTTTTACTAACCAATATTAAAAACTGGAAAACATGATAAAAGATACAGTAAAAACAGAAAGTAGAGCTAAAGAAATAATTTTAGAATATGTTAACGACAACCATTTAACAAATGGTAGTTTTAAAGATATAAGCGACAGGTGCGAGTGCGGAGAAACACAAGCAATTCAATGGACCAACTTCAAAGACTATCTAACTGTCGCTATTTGCGAAAGCTGCGGAGATGATGACGCATTTATTAGCGATGTGTTACAAAAATAATTATAAACCTATAAAAACTAAAATATTATGACAAACAACAATACAAATGATTAACACTATCAACAAAGGGTTAAAATTAGAATCTATCTTAGTTCACACTACTATATTAATAGTAGGTGTTTTGTTCTTATCCTTTACGATAGTTTAACCTTTTTAATTTACGGCAAAATTTTAAGCCGAAAACAAACAACAAACAACAACAAACTAAAACCTATAAAACCTTAGAAATTATGACAAAGCTAGAAAAAATTACAAATAGAATCAACGATAACAAAGAGTTAAGCAAATCAATTAATAATGTTAAATTCTATAGAGTAGAGCAGTTTATTGATGATGGGGTCAGATACATGAAAGCTATAAAAGAGGGTAGAATTATTAACTCTATCGGTTCGGTATCAAAAAGCGGGATGAGTAGAAGCATTAAATTTCTTGAATGTAACAAGAGTAAAAGCGGGTTTCACTACCTTAATTTTAATGCTTTCTTTGATGTGTTAGGTTACTCAAAATCTCGTACTGGATCTGGTTACTTTACTGTTAATGGTTGTGGTATGGATATGATATTCCACACAAACTACACCAACATACATAATCTTAAGAATTTAGGATTTATCAATAAAAAACAATGTGCGACTTTAGCACAAATGACACCAACAACAATTTAAAACAACAAACTAAAACCTTTAAACCCTATAGCCATGAAAACAATTGAAACTTACTTACCTGTATTCCCTGGATTCTATAACACTATATTTGAGCCAGACGAAGAAAACGAAATAGAAGACGTTAACAATTATAGAGAATCAAAAGGATTAAAGACTGTTGACTTTGATAAATTCAACTTTGATTATAAAGAATACAACGAAAATGTATCAAAAGAATGTGTAAACGCAATTGATAGCCAGATTGCTGATCTGCTAGGGGATGTTTCAATCAAATTTCAAGAATTAAGAAGCCCAAAAAAATATAACTTCGCGAATGATGCAATTGACGTAGAAATTACCTTTACCCAAGATTCGTATAATAAAGTTATTGATATACTTGAGAGCGAAAACGAAGCGTTTGAAGCTTATATAGAAGAAAGATACACCTCTTATGACGGGTTTATGTCTTCATATTCAAATAATTCTAATGAGTGGTTAAACGATTTAAAAACTGAAACCGACATAGAACATAAAATAGGGGCGGCGTTAGAGTTTATATTAGTAGAATTGGAAGGGTACGACATTAGTGATCTTTGGGAAGACATTGAAACACATTCGGTTTACGCCTCTAATTATTATGAATTAATAGAAGGAACAATAAACTAATATGTACAACCTCGAATACTACAACGGCAGTAAGCTAATAGAAATAGTCTTGCAGCGTGTTCCTCATTCATTAGCCAAATGGAAAAGGGACATCTTAAGTTTACGGCCCAATTATAAGCTGGGGACGTTTAAAATAACTAAAATCAAGTAAACAAAACCTATAAATCTTAATATTATGACAACAAATCAAGCCACAAAACAGTTAGCCAGGAAGGTTAGCAAGCAAATGAAGTTAGAAAGTATAGTGTTTAATCTCTCTCTTATTATTGCAGGGATATTACTACTATCTTTTACAATAGCTTAATTATCTTAATTTACGGCCCGATTTGAGGCCGAAAACAAAAAGCTTTTAAACCACCTAAAAACCTCACAACATAATTATAAGGTGTTTACACCTAAAAACAAATAAACACTCTTAAAAAGGTTTTTAGATACCTTAAAAGCTAAATTAAACTTTAAAACTGGGAAACATGAAAGATATAATAGAAAATAACATACTAATAGCGAAGTTTATGTACCCTAAGCTTTTTGAAGAGGGGGTTAAACCTATGGAGTTTATTAAGATTGCAGATGTTGAATATGGTATGCTTTACACTCGCCAAATGATATTTGCGGAAGACATTTACAATAATGAACCTACAAAGAATAAATCATTTATGCTTTATCACTCTTCTTGGGATTGGTTAATGAAGGTCGTAGAGAAGATTGAGCTTATGGGTTATAGAGTATCCTCAAAGTTTACCGAGTGTGTAATTTGTGATATTAATTATCACTACAATAGAACTTTTATTTCTGAGGATTCTAAATTACATTCTATTTATACCTCAGTAGTGGAGTTTATTAAATGGTACAACGAAAACAAATAATTTAACCTTTCCGCCTTTTTTGAGGGCGAAAACTAAAAAACTGGAAACAATGAAAAAACTACTAACAAATCTAATAAACTTCTTTACCCCTAAGTTTAGGGATTATGAAAATGAAGCCAAAGAAGCACGTTCTACGGCCGAAAAAGCCATCGAAACACTAGAAGCATCTAAAAAGGAATTAAACCGTATTAAAACACTTTAGAATTATGAAAAAAATGAAAGGTTACAAAATTACAAAATCAGATTACAAATGTAAAGGGTTCTTATTTGAAATAGGAAAAACTTATAAGCATAATGATAGAATAAAACTATGCGAAAGTGGATTCCATTACTGCCAAAAAGTAAATCATTGTTTTAATTACTACAGATTTGATATGTCTAATAAAATATTGGAAATTGAAGCCTCAGGAAAAATAATAGATGGTGATGATAAAAGTGTTTGTTCTGAAATAAAAATAATAAGAGAATTGAGTTGGGAAGAAATGTTGACTCTTGCAAATACAGGTATCGGTAATAGTGGTTATTCAAACTCAGGGGGCTGGAACTCAGGGGACAGTAACTCAGGGGACAGTAACTCAGGGTACAGTAACTCAGGGGACAGTAACTCAGAGGGCTGGAACTCAGGGGACAGTAACTCAGGGGGCAGTAACTCAGGGGACAAGAACTCAGGGGACAGTAACTCAGGGTACAAGAACTCAGGGGACAGTAACTCAGGGTACAAGAACTCAGGGGACAGTAACTCAGGGTACAAGAACTCAGGGCACAGTAACTCAGGGGGCTGGAACTCAGGGGACAGTAACTCAGGGGACAGTAACTCAGGGTACAGGAACTCAGGGGCTTTTTGCATAGATAATAACCCTAAATTATGGTTATTTGATAAGCCAACAGATATTAATGTAAAAGACTGGGAAAATTCAGAGGTTATAAATATTATGTACGATTTAAATCCTAATATCTGGGTGTCAGAAAGCATAATGTCTAAAGAAGAAAAAGAAAAATATCCAAGTTATGAAACAAATAATGGTTATTTAAAGTCAATTTCAATGAAAGAGGCTTGGTCTAATCTTTGGAATAATTTAACAGATAAAAAGAAACAAGTATTTTTAGACTTGCCGAATTTTGATACTGATAAATTTGAAGAAATAACAGGAATTAAAAATAAATAACCATGGGAAAAGCAATAAAAAAAGAACTAAGAACAACTGTAAGCAAAATCATAGAAACTGGTGATAACATCTTTGCCGAAGAAGCAAAGGAGGCAACTACCAACGAGCAAGCAATTGAACTGTTTAAAGCAATCTCAGATCAAATGACAGAAAGCGAAAGCAACCTTAAAGTGGTTGGAAGGATGTTAGGTGATGATTTTGCTTGGGAAGTTTATAATAAGTATGTTTTATTTAGGTAATGGTTTACGGCCTTTTTTGAGGCGGAAAAACATTTTAAGTATATTAGTAAAAAAAAAATAGCCATGAGAAAAGAACTAAAATTAATTTTAAACGACATAGATAAGTATCTTGAAATGACAAGGATACTACTCGATATGTGCATTAACACGCCAACGAAGATAGACCTATTAGCGTCTTCAGTAGCGTTAGACATCAAGGCAAGTGGTATCGTGTATAAAATCAATAATCTTGACTTAGGAGGGCTTGTATACAATCTTGGTTTAGATGACCATATCCAGCCAATACACAACGTTAATCTCGATATTGCTGACCTGCTCCATTGTCTATGCCAGGAAAGCGGGAAAATATACGATAACGAAAAGCTGGTATCGAGAACCTACGCAAAAATAATGAAAGCTAATTACTCTATTATTAACAGTCTTCTCCTAATGAAAAAAGATATTAATAGTGTTAATCTTCACCTCCTTAACTAAATGACAGAAAACAAAACAGTTAAGCTGATTATCCCCATAGAGTTCCTTGTTAGAGAAACAAAATTGTCTTTTGACTTTAATTCACGGGCAAATATGCGGGGAAAATGGATTAACCTACCTAAATCACAGATAACAGACTTTAAAAGAGTGGTTACTAAGTTTAGGAAGTGGAATAGCTCAAGCATGAGAAAAGCGTTTAGCTTTAGAATACCTATGTGGATATATATTGAGCACCACGAAAATATAAGAGCTTTTAAAGAATATGATATTATTGTTCAGCAGTTTAATAATAATAAATAATGTTTTCCGGCCTTATTGCGGGCCGAAAAGTGTAAAAAATAAAACTGAATAATTATGAAAGAAGAAAAGAAAACAAAAAATCCATCAGCATTTCCAGATCCTAGAGATAGGATGATAGAATCCCAGCAAAAAGAGCTAAAGGAATTGAGGAAGGAGAAATCTAAAGTGTGGGAGATTATTTGCGGAACAGAAAGTAGACATTCATATAGGGCTTATCAGAAAGATAGTAATCTTTCAAAAAGTTTATTACCTCCATTGAATAGATTAAAAAGAGAGTGTAAGAAATACCTAATAAGTACATAAAAATGTGTAATTGCAAAAACATAATACCACAAAGCCAAGAATGTTACGACAGAATGGTAATCTTTATAATACCAAATCACATGGAAAAATATAGGGAAAATAGGGTTAATGCTGGATTGGGTAAATATGTTTCAATAGACCCATGTATAGTTGGTGAAATAACATCCTTATGGAAGGAAGGAATAATAACTTATGGTTGTTGTTGTGGACACAACATAAATGAATCGTTCGTAAATGTCGATGAAAAAAATATCGATAAAATGCTTGAAATGGGGTATGTGATGAATCACCCTGATAAATCAAGAAGAGATACTTTTAAATTAAAAAATTTTAAATCATGGTACTCTCTTATTCGCCCTTTGGATGGTAGTAGAATTAACTTATAAATTAATGTTATGAGTAAAACACATTACGCATCGGTAGATAGAGCAAACGAAAGTGATAACCAAGATTGGTGGAGCAATACATTATGTGGATTAGAGTACACTGAAAGCCCATTAAGTGATGATATAACACATGTTAGCTGTAAGAAATGTATTAAATCATACCCAAAGTATAAGGAGGTTATGAAAAGAGATATGGCTAATTGTTCCTATTAATTAATAATAAAATTAGTATAAAGCTATGGAGAAAGAAAAACAATTATTAAAGTGGTATACTGAGACTGCTATCTATAATGAAATAGATGAAGAAGATGTGGCGATAGCCCAAGTTCTTTTATACTTAGCAGAACAGCAATTGGAGAATTGTAAGTTTAATAAAACAAATGAACAAACACTAAAAGTGTTGGTATTGAAAGTTGTATTATCAAAAAGTAACTTAAAATACAGCTCTGATGCACTCACCTATATTAATAAACTTGAAAAGCAATTAGGCATAAATAGTATTGGAACTTCCGAATCTGAATCGTGTGAAATATGTAAAGAACCTACAGAAATTGTTACAGGTAAAATATGCGAACATAAAGATTGTGTTAGATATAAATAGTTCGTTAATATTTTATAACTTATTGATAAACGCCACAACAAATAAATCACTAAACCAATGGAAGAGAAAACAAAAGAAAAAGCACAAAAGTTAGTTGAGAGGTTTGGATATGTATTTAATGTCTCAAAAAGACGAAGGATTATTTATAGAATTAATGAATCGAGAAAAGAATCAGCGATTAAGCATGCCTTGATAACAATTGACGAGGTGTTGAAAGAAGTCCCAATGTACACAGGGAATTTAAATAAGAAGTGGAAATATTGGAATGATGTTAAGATGGAAATAGAAAAACTTTAAACTATGGAAGAACTACTAACAGAAAAGAATGAGAAACAGTTTAAACAATGGTATAAGGATGATTATTACTTAAATAATAACAATGCCTCAACTTATGCAAGGTTTAGAAAATTACCCATTCAAGAACAAATAGGAATGTATTTGGCTTACTATGATAGTTTAGATATTAGCATAACGGTTAAAATGTTTAAGGTTGGTATAGGGTGGTGGAGTTTTCAAATTACGAATTACAATAAACAACCAAAACACGGTCAAGAGTGGATGGTTGGATATTTAAATTCAAGAAACGAAGCCTACAAAGCAGCCTTTATTAAAGCAAACCAAATAGTTAACAATGGAAGTAATTAGCCTACTATAATTTTATGGGTAATAAGTATGGCTATATTTTATCCCACAATAATGTGGGGTATAAGTAAATTAGATTGAAAAATAAACAGCATTAATTACTTTTTAATTTAATATTTAACACAAAATAAGTAAATATGGAGAATAGAACAGTAAAAAATGCTTGTGTAATTGGCGATAGAGTAGAAATTACAGATGAAAAAGGCACAAAAGGAATCGTAATTGATTTAGATATTATAACTAATGAAGGGGGTAAAGAGCCAAGAGCTAAAATTGTATTTAAAGAAGATAGCACAATTGATAAACTATATTTAGGAAAAGAAAAGTGGATTTGTGAAGGGAACCTGACAATGTTATATGATGGAGAAAATCTATTGCATAGAAACCATCAAATCTAAGGGTAGTGAACCCTTATAAATAAATTAATTATGAATAAGCAAGGATATATGTTAAAGGTTAAAGAGTTAGAATTTGCTTTAACTGAGAAGACAAAAGAATTTGATTATTTGAAGGGTGAGTTTGGCAGATTAAAGACAGCTTATAAGATGTCAGAAAAGCAAATTAGAGAACTGCAAGAGCAAGAATTACCTTTAGAAAAACAAATTAAAAGTGGAGAACCTGAACCGTATTCTCCCGATGCTGAATGGATAAATCCTTAATAACTAAATAAAAGAGAGTATGACAAAAGACGAATTAGTAGCAAAGCAACAACTTCAAATTGAAGAGTATAAAAATATGCTTGAAGAAAATGAAGAAATAATGAAATCACTACTTTGTAAATTCTATTGCATTGGCCAGCCATTAAATGACAATGTGCTTCAAATGAACAAGGATCAAATGAAATGGTGTTTCGGTGTCGTTGAGTTAGCGGAACAAGTAAACGTATTAAGCAAAGATGATTAACCCCAACACTAAAACATAAGAGATGGAAGTAAATAAATCATATTTTGGTGATTGCTTGGAATTAATCCCTAAATACATAGATGATAAAAGTATTGACTTAATAAAAGCAGACCTACCGTTCGGAACTACACAGTGTAAATGGGATAGTGTAATAGATTTACAAGAGTTATGGTTTCATTATAAAAGAATCATAAAGGATAACGGAGCTATACTATTGAATGCTCAGACTCCATTTGATAAAATTTTAGGCGCTTCTAATTTAGAAATGCTGAGGTATGAATGGATTTTGGAAAAGACACAAGCCACAGGACACTTAAACGCAAAGAAAATGCCAATGAAAGCACACGAGAACATTTTGGTGTTTTATAAGAACTTGCCAACATACAACCCACAAAAAACAACAGGGCATGAAAGAAAAGTGAGTAAGGCAGAACATAAAACTAATTGCATTGAAAGTGAGGTTTACAATAAAGGACAGAAGTTAGTAACTTATGATAGTACAGAAAGATACCCTAGGAGCGTCCTTTTATTTTCAAGCGATAAACAAACTTGTAAATTACACTCTACTCAAAAGCCATTGGCACTCGAGGAGTATTTTATAAAAACATATACAAATGAGGGGGATATTGTACTTGATAATGTCGCTGGAAGCGGAACAACTGGATTAGCGGCAAAAAATTTAAACAGAAATTACATTATGATGGAAAAAGACAGTGAGATGTATGAAGTGTGCTGTAATAGAGTAATTTAACCAAGATAACAAATAGAACAGATGGAAAAGAACGAAGAAAAAAAGAAACTAATTTAGATTTATTCTAAATGAAATTATAAATAAATTTGAAAAAACAGTATGGAATTTAAAGAATTATTATTTCTCCTCAAAAAAGAAAGGAAAAGAAAAGGGATGTCTTTGAAGTTAGTAGGAGAATTATCAGGAGTAGATCCTTCGCGAATTTCTAAAATGGAAAGAGGAAAAAAAGAACGTATGTCATTAAAAAACTTCTTAAAGATAGCAAATGCCCTTGGGATCAAAATAATGCTAGTACATTTTGTTTCTGATGGAACAGATTATACCTCTTTTAATGTTATGAGAAATGAAGTAAAAACCGTAAAACCATGATTCCGGAATTTGAAGAATATACCAAAGATGTTTCTGATGAAGATATTGGTACTATTAATATTATATCTTCGGCCCTAAAATTACGGGTAGGCAAAAGTAAAGCAATCACTAATAACGACATGAGAGAAGGCTTATCTACTAAGATGGGTATTAACATCACTTCGGCAAAGATGAGGAGGTACATACAGTATATTAGAGCATACAGGTTAGTCTCTATGCTCTGTGCTTCTAAAAAAGGATATTACGTGGCCGAAAACAAAGAAACATGGTTTGTTTATCGGGATAACTATAAATCAAGAATGACATCAATGAATTTTACTCTCACTTGTATGTATCTTGATAATCCTATTCAATAATGGCGAAGAAAACCTGTAATAAGGAAAGGTGTAATAATCCAAGATGGGGGAACGGCTTTTGCCGATGGCATCAATATCTTAGGAATGATAAGAAGCTTAATTCTTTCAAAGTTCGATCTCCCATTAAAAAAATGAGCGATAAGACAAAAGCTTTAAATGCTAAATATCTAAAAGCACGTTTAAAGTTTCTTGATGGGAAGATTTGTCCTATCACAAAAAGCCCAGCAACAGAAATCCATCATACTAATGGCAGGGAATATGAGAGGTTAATAGATAAGGACTATTGGTTAGCAGTAACCAGAGAGGGACATAATAAAATACATGCTAACCCTCAATGGGCTAGAGATAATGGTTATTTAATTTAAAATGAAAATGTAATGGGAAGGCTAACGCAGATGATAGAATATCTGAATAGAGTTAAACATCCTTCTAAGGATGACTTAGCCTCTAAATTTACGCACATTAATGTTACCGAACATACTAAGTCTATTCGGTTTGTTTACAGGAAACAACATTTTAAAAAACAAGAAAAATGATTAACACCTACCTATACGATCCTAAGAATAAGAAATTAGGGTTTACTTTCTGCCTATTTGAAAATAGGCAGTTTATCAATGATTACGATTCATACGCTTCGCTGGTTGATATGAATGTCTATTTCAAAAGAGCTAAATCAGATGTTATTGGGATTAATATGGAGAAGTTCATTTCCTACTGCGAAGAGAATATTCTTTCTTCTACGGCCCTGATAGATGAACTTTTGTCTAATTTAAAAAAAGCTTGTAGGTGGAGAGTTGATAATAAAGAAAAATATATTAATTTTATTGAATTAGTTTTAAGGGGTGAAAAATTTATGATAGATATTATCAACTCCTTACCCAAAGATGTATTTGTAGAAGCTCTAATGATGTATAAAGTCATTATTAACTTCTGTTTAGATGAAAAGATGTATGAAGCTAAAAACGTTTCAAATAAGGAATGATCTGTTGTTATCTGATAAGGGAAAGTCTTATAAGTTTCTTTCGGCCGTAAAAAGCCCTACAAGCTACTTTACCATACCCAAGAATCAAATAATCAAGATTAACAAACAAAAGCATTGGATCAGTATCTCTGTTACCGAATGGTTGTGGTGTAGGAATCACTTTAATAAGGATATTTATTTTTTAAAGGCCGAAGAAAAAGTTAAGATTGAAAATGAAACACATTTTGGAATAGACTGGAATTATGTAATTAAAAAAAGATCAATAAGAGATAATTGCTTCTTTTGTCATAGGAAGCTTTATAGGGGCCATATAACCAAGGATCACTTAGTGGCTAAAGCGATTCTTGGGGCTTATGGCTATAAACACCTGCCGAACAACTTAGTTCCTTGCTGTCCTACATGCAATAAAAAGAAAGCTAACCTTCATCCGGAAATATTCAAGGAACTTGTTAAACGCAAGCTACATCAAACAGGTCAAGAATACTACAGAATAATATTAGATACGTTAAATAGATTATTAATTAAAAATTAAGTAATTATGAGAAATGTAAAACAATTAGTTAGAGATTGGGGAAATGAAGATATTGAATTAGGCGCAATTAAATTTGTGAGTATATCCGAATTAGCAGCATTTATAAATTATGCATTTAATTCAGTAGATAGCTCGGAATTTGATGTGTTAATGGAGGAATTACAAGATCTAATATAAAGTAAATAGATTAAAATAATTTAGATTATGGAAAAAGTAAAAAACACTTATTGGCGATGGCTTACCAGACACAAATGGTATCCTTCAGCTATCATAGGAATTATAGCATTTACTGTGTTCTTTAGGTATGACACCTATGATCAGAGAGCAGAAAGCATGGGGTGGTGGGTAGCTATACAGATTGTTCTCCCTGCTATAGCAATAATAATTTTCGGCCAAACAATTAGCATGTGGAAAGAATCTAAAAAAAGAAACCCCGAGATATGGAAAAATTAGCAGCAACAGCACTTTTACTCATGTTATGTGCAATAGCAAACGCAGTAATGGATCTTTCTTCCGAAAAAGCCTTTCAATACGACTGGTGGAATAAGAACGAATCCTGGTCGTTAAAATATAAAAATGAAGATTATAGGCAAGGGCCAAGATTCTTTGGTTCTACAACATTCCTAGTGTTCCTGACAGATGGCTGGCACTTCTTTCAGTTTGTATTTCATTCATCATGGCAGATGGTAGCTTCAATATGGATACTTAAAGATTTCTCTAGTGAAATGCTTGTTGTATCTCAGGTAGAATGGATTAATTCTTTAGCACAATTGCTGATTGTATTTTTTTCTATAAAGATATTTTTCTCACTGATATTTGAATTATTCTATAGACAATGTAAACCATGAAAAGCTATTTTACTTTTACACCAATAGAAGCATTTTACCTTAAGAATATGCTGCATGAACTAATGACTAATAAAGATTTCCTTAATTACATAACCGATATGAAAGGCACTCCATTACGTATGGAACTCAAGCCTTTCGCCAAAGTTGGCACCAAGCAAGCCATGTATGATTTCTACCATGGTGTAGTATTAAATATCGCTATTGAGGCCTTCACTAATGCAGGGTATGAGCTTATGGATGGTATTAAAGCTGATTACTTATTTAAGAGCCATTGTGCTACTTCTACCATGATAAGGAATGGTAAAGAAGAACCTTACCTTGAAGATAAGTCTGCAATGCCTAAAAAGCGATTACATAAGTATATCGCTGATTGTATTTTCCTGCTTGAATCAGAATTTGGTGTTAAGAATATCCCTGATGCCGAAGAATACAAGAGTTTTATGCTTACGGGCCATAAATTTAAAAGCGTAAATAATAAAAGGTAACTATATACTTGGGTGTACCAATTAATTTTCGTACATTTATAGTATAAAGTTAATAATTATGGAAGATTTACAAACAAAATTCAGTTCATTCGCTCAAATGCTTGAAAAATTAGCAGATGAAACAGTATGTAGAGAGTTTTTAGAACACCTAAGATGGGGAAAAGAACCTGTATGTCCTCATTGTGGATGTCAAAACAAAGAGCATTATCAGTTGAAACAAAAAGGAGAATTTAAAGGTCTTTATAAATGTAAAGATTGTAGAGAAAGATTTACTGTTAAAGTGGGCACTATGTTTCATGGTTCACCTATTTCTCTTCGTAAATGGTTTATCGCTATTTATATTTTCTCATCCCATAAGAAAGGCATTAGTTCTTTACAACTACATAGAGATTTAGGAGTTACTCAAAAGACAGCTTGGTTTATGTTACAGCGTATAAGAAATACATTTGCGACCACTCCTGAAGAAAAATTAACAGGAGTTACACAAGTTGATGAAACTTTTGTTGGTGGAAAGAATAAGAATCGACATGCTGATAAGAAAGTAAAAGAAAGTCAAGGGAGAAGTGTTAAAGATAAAACACCTGTATTCGGTTTAGTAAATAAAGGAAAAGTTAATACAAAGGTAGTTCCTGATACTAAATCTAAAACTTTAAAACCAATAATTACTGAAATGGTAGAAGAGGGGTCAATAGTAGTTAGTGATGAATGGTTGGCTTACAAAGGACTATCAAACAGTTATCAGCATGAAGTTTTAAAACATAAAGAAAGACAGTATGTTAATAATTCTTTTCATACAAATTCTATTGAGGGATTTTGGTCTTTACTTAAAAGAGGTATATTTGGAATTTACCATTCGACAAGTCCGAAACATTTGAGTAAATATTGTGATGAGTTTTCATATCGTTATAATACAAGAGAGTTTACTGATGGTGAAAGATTTGCATTATCGTTGGTTAATTCAGAAAGAAGATTAACGTATAAACAATTAATTCAAAAATAACATGGAAAACATACTTGCGTTTGGAGATAATTACGAATCACTTTTAAAATTGTCAAATGATGATTCAATTAAAGGGAAGGTTCGTTTAATATACATTGACCCACCTTATGGGACTAAACAAGACTTTACGTTCTCGGAAGACAGGTTTGCTTCTATCAGTAGAATGAATGGTGGTAAGGTGGCATACACTGACCAATTAACGGGTGATGAATACTTAAAATTCCTATCAAGCCGACTTACGTTAATGCGTGAACTCCTTGCTGATGATGGTAGTATATACCTCCATATTAATAGCAAGATGGGGCATTATGTAAAAGTATTGATGGATAAGATTTTTGGCGATAAGAATTTTATTAATGACATTACGAGGATTAAGTGTAATCCAAAGAATTTCAATAGGTCTGGATTCGGGAATGTGAAAGACGTGATATTGTTCTATTCAAAGTCAAAGAAATTCGTTTGGAACGACCCACGCCAAAAGATAGAAATTAATGAGGATAGTAAACGATTTAGGTTGGTTGATAAAAAAGGAAGAAGATATACTACTACTCCATTACACGCCCCTGGTGAAACTATAAATGGTGAAACAGGAAAAGAATGGCGTGGTAAATTACCTCCAACAGGAAGGCATTGGAGATATGCACCAAGAAAACTTGATGAATTAGATAAACAAGGGTTAATTGAATGGTCTTCAACAGGAAATCCAAGAAAGAAAATCTATGCTGACGATGTAATGCAAGCAGGCGTAAAAATGCAAGATATTTGGATGTATAAAGACCCTCAACGAACAAAGTACCCTACCGAAAAGAATATGGATATGCTTGAAATGATTATTAAAGCATCATCTAACGAAGGGGATATTGTAATGGACACCTTCATGGGTTCAGGTACAACTCTTGTCGCAGCACAGAAATTAAATCGATATTTTATCGGTATGGATTCATCTGAACAGTCATTGAAAGTTTGCCAAGAACGTTTAACTAATTACGAATTATTGAATACCAAAAAATCCAAGAAGTATGCAAAACAAATGGTCTGAACAAACCTTAGAGATAGTAAACAATGAAGATTACTTAGATAGGCTTCAACAGATATACTCACATGAAGAAGGTGAAAGGCACGTTTCAGAAGAAGTACTACAACAACTTAGAGATTCTTTCGGACGTGGGGATAAAACAACACTGCTTAATCAGCTTTTAAACGTTGAGAAGTTCCCCTACAAAGATTCTTACGTTGGGTTTTTAAGAAAAGATAGGTCAGCTATTGACCGTAATCCACAAACTGTACATAGAATTTGGAGTCGTTTGGAGGATATGGGTATAGAGGGTATAATAAGCGGAGTAACTATACCGAAAGAGGCTAACATGAGGCGTGGAAATCAATTTACCGATTGGGCTAAGGATAATTTTGAAATGCTTGATATAGATGAATTTAAAAGGTCTGAAAAGGGAGTGGTTGTGTTAGGTGCTACTGAAAAGGTTTCTCTTGATTTTTGTAATACAGAATTAAAGGTAGGTATTGCAAAGCGACCTGATATTGTAGCGAAATCAAATAGTACTTATATTATAGGAGAAGCGAAATTTTTATCTTCAACTGGTGGAAATCAAGGAAGGGCTTTTGAAGACGGGGTAACACTTACCTCAAACAGTAGTGGAAATGCCGTTAAAATATTCATATTAGATGGTATTCATTGGATTCAAACAGGCTCAGAACAATATTTAAGAATAAATAATTCGACTGCTAATATATTTTCTGTGTTATTACTTAATGATTTTTTGAATGATTTAAAATGAAAGACAAAAAACAAAAAGGGTTATCCGATACTAAACTCATAAAAAAGTATGATATAGGTGCTACAATAGACTTTAAAAAAGTAATAAAGCCAATACTTAAAAAAAATAAAGCTAAATAATAACCGTATCATTGATTGGTACATTAGACTATATAGTTACCTTAATTTAATTAAAACAGATAAAGATGGGAATGTATGCTTGACTTAGTTGAATTAGAAGATTGCCCCGATGATATTCTTGTTGGTATTAATAGGCATTCACCATATGAGTGTGAGTGTGGGGCTGTATTTGAAGTAGACTTGAACACTAAGCAAAGCATTAAAACAGTATAAATTTAAAAGAAATATGGGACTAACACTAACAAACAAACACAACCTTCCTCAGACATTCGTTAACGCATGTCTGGTAGATAACCATGTAACAATGGGAGATATCTCTGTTACACAGCTTATTGATGCTCCGCAAGTAAGGATTCTTAGAAAAACTAACATGATTGAAGAAGATGTTACTGATCGTATATGGGCGATTATGGGAACAGCGGTACATCACATACTTGAATTATCCGAAGTTAAGCAGGTAGAAGCTCAAAAGATACTTAACGCAGCAGAAGTCCTTATGAAGCATGATCAGGATAAAGCTGCTAAATTCTTATACGGTTTTGTAAAAGAGTACTATCCAGATGCTATAAACAAAGATATTCTTTTAGAAAAAACCTTAAGTATTGAAGTTGATGGAATGGTTATCTCGGGCACCATGGATAAGTTTACTATCTCTTCAGGGCTATTAGAAGACTATAAAAACGTAAGTACCTGGGCATACATATTTGAAGAATCTAAAAAGAAATGGTATGCTCAGTTGAATATCTATGCTCACATGCTTAGAGAACATGGTTATACTGTTAATAAGGCTGTTATTGTGGCTATTTTTAGAGATTTTTCGGCCGGAAAGAAATACACAAAGGGTTATCCACAAACTCCAGTAGCTCCCATTGATATAGAACTGTACTCTCACAAACAAATGAATGCATATCTAAGGAAGAGAGTTGCTTTACACAAAGGAGCTGAGTTTGGTAATATCCCTGATTGTACTTCAAAAGAAAAATGGGGGACTTTAAATACTTATGCTGTTAAAGCTACCGGAAGAAAAAATGCTATAAGGGTATTCCCTTCTGAAAAGTTAGCTCAGGCGTTTGCTCAAGGTGATGGAAGTAAGTACGAAGGTATCTTTATCGAAACAAGATTTGGAGAAGATAAAAGGTGTGAAAACTATTGTGCTGTTAAACATATTTGCCCTCAAAGGAAGGCTAAACATAAATTGATGGAAGAAGAAGAAAAATAAAACTATAAAAACATGAGTCAAGAAGTTAATTTTATGATGCTTCCAAGAAAAGCAAGGCTGAACAAAGGGGTTCTGAAAGAAGTTTTTGATAATGCTGAAGATAGAATGTATGAGATAAGATTAGTAGACTACAAAAATGGATTAATAGTGTTTGATAATGTTCAAGATACTGATGTTCAAATAAATCTATATACCACAACCATGACAATAGCAGTTGTATTGGCTAACGAATTTTCTAAAAAATCTCATTTCTTTTTTAGAGATTTATCTTCAGATGAAATTATAAATAAATTTAATAAACCAAAAGAATTATGAACAAAGAAGGATTAAAGATTATCAAAGCAGAAATACGTAACTTCAAAAACATCACTGAAAAAACCATAGATTTTGGCGGTAAATCAGCATTAATCATTGGCGCAAACACTATTGGTAAATCAAGCTTGTTACAGGCTATCCAATCTCCCTTAAACGCTAAATTTGTTCCTTCTAAACCAATTAAGGAAGGAGAAGAAAAAGGGTCTGTAGAACTCGAAATAGCAGGAACTGTTGAAGGTGAATACATGAGGTACTTTATCGACATGTATTTCAATGATAGAGATAAGAAAGGTAGGCTTGTTATTAAGGATGAAGATGGTGGTGATGTTCCGGGCGGAAAATCCATGATTTCATCCATAGTAGGTAACATAGGTTTTGATATCTTTGAATTTATTAGTTTAGGACAAACAAAGGATGGTAAAGTTTCTAAGCCAGGTGTTAAGCAGCAGATTGAAATACTTAAATCATTCCTTTCTTTAGAAGATCAGAAGAAGCTTTCCGGGCTCGATAGTGAGAAAAAGGAGATATACGATTCCAGAACAGAGATCAATCGGGAAATCAAGTTTAATGAAGCTAAAATCGTTGAACACGACCTATCTCAAGATGATATTCAAAAGTATTCTAAAAAGATGGATGATTCTGCTCTTAAAGAAGAGTTAATCAATATTGGGGAAGAGATTTCTAAATACGATAGAATTAAGAATGGAGTCGAAGATAAAGCAGAAGAGCGTGTTACTGGAGCTGCTTATATTGAGAATTTAAAAGAAGAGTTGAGAAAGGCTACAGAAAAACAAGCTGAGTTAGAAGATGAACTTGTTAAAGGGCGTAAATGGCTGGAAAATAGAGAAAGACCTTCTGTTATGGGTATAGAAAAGAAGATGGTGGATATTGAAGAGCATAATATAATGCATAGAATTGTCTCAGAGTTAAGTTCTTACCATGCAAATCTTCTGGAAAACAAGAAGCTATCTGAAGCTAAAACTGATAGATACAAGAAAATCGACAAGGAAAAGGCCGAAATATTTAAATCAAGCAAACTACCCGTTAAAGGATTAGAATTTACTGATGATGAAATCCTATACAAAGGACTTCCTTTTAATGAAACTCAACACCCTTCTTCAACAATCATTGGTATTGGCATTAAAATAGCCATGGCCATGAATCCTAATCTAAGACTATTAACAATCAAAGATGGTTCCCTGCTCGATAAAAAGACAAGAGATTTCATCCTTAAAATTGTCGAAGAGAAAGGTTATCAAATATTCATCGAAATTGTTGATTTTGAAGGTGGTGATCTTAAGGTGGAATTTATAGAATCTTAACAATGAAAAACATTTCCTTTAAGGATAGGTATGTTCTTGAGTTTCATAAACCCTGGGCTCAAGAAGAAGTAGAATTAGCCTTATGCTTAAGTATGCAAGTGCTTAAAGATAATTCTATCCTTGCTGATATACGTATTGTTTCGGCCGTTTCTCTTCACGATTTCATAACGCAATGCTTCCCAAGTATAATCAACAGCCAAAGGAACATGCACTATAAAAATGAATTGTTTGCTTCACTTAAACTATTGTACAAAGAAATCTATGCCGATTTCTTAACAAACCATTATACAAGAGCTAACTACGATAGAGAGCTGTATAATCACCAAAAGAGAGCAATCTCTCAGATGCTACACAGGAAGTATAATCTATTGAGCTTTGCTCCTGGATTGGGAAAGTCTATTGCGTCTGCAACCATCTCTAAAATACTAAAGATCAAAAAAACAATCATCATCTGTCCTACGATCGTTAAATGGAATTGGTTTCACGATTTAACAAATAAATGGGGGTATGATAAACTCCTATGGACTATTCTCGATAGAAATAAAAGCAAGTGCATCCGCGCCTTTAATGAACGATTTATAGTAATTAACTATGAAATGGTTGTTAAACATTTTGATTACATAACAAGAGATGACGTAGGTCATATCATAATAGATGAATGTCAGGCGATAAAAAATACCAAAACGAATAAGAATAAGGGTGTGAGCAGACTTGTAAAGCATTTTCCTGAAGCAAGAGTAACTTTATTATCAGGAACACCCATGACAAATAGAGTAAATGATTTATTTGCTTATTTAAAACTTACCGACCATCCTTTAGGTAAGAATTACGCTAAATTCATTAGGTCTTATGCTATTAGGGGTGGAACCAAAATTATAGGAGCAAAGAACATTGATGATTTAAGGGTTAAAATGAGTAACTTTATGATCAGAAAAAAGGCCGAAGAATGTCTTGATCTACCCGATTTAACTATCAATAAATATTACATTGATTACGAAGATGTAAGAGGTGACTACGAAGAGCTTTTAAATGAGCTTTATCAGAATAAAAAAGAATATGATAATTCGAATACCAGAGAATCCAAATTCGAGGTTAAATCGAAAATGAATGGAAACATACATTCTCTTAACAGATTGTTAGCTACCGGAAAGGTTAATAAGATTACACATCTAATTGATAAGCTTTTAGATAACGGTAGAGATGTGATTGTCTTTTCGGGCTACGAAGATCCTCTAACGGCATTAGAAAAGCACTACAGCGATAGATGTGTTAAGATTGATGGGAGTGTTGGTTCTTATGAAAGGAGCAAAAGGATTAATAAGTTTACGGATGATCCAAGTTGTAATTTATTTTTAGGAAACTTTAAAGCTGCCGGTGTAGGCATTAACCTTGTTAATTCAAGAGATGTTATATTTATGAACTTCCCCTTTACTCCTGATGATTTAGAACAATCATACAAAAGAGCTCACAGGATAGGTCAAGAGCAAAAAGTTAACGTCTATTACACCATCTGTAAGGATACTATTGACGAACATATATTCAACATGGTTGCCGATAAATCAGATGATATTAATGACATCTTAGATAAAGGGAAGGATGGGGTAGTTCACTATAAGAAAATTCCTAACATGCTAATAAACCAACTTATTAAGGATCATGAAATTAAAAAGGGAATAGTAACAACTAATGATAAATTTCAATCAGTAAATTAAACAATTATGAAAAAATTAGAAGTAACAAAAGAAAGAGTGATCGAAGCAGCATTATTCTTTCCTGATGCTAAAGAGGTATTAAAAAGATTATTTCCTAAAGTATTTAAGAGTCATTATAAATATAGTGAAAATAAAGTCTATGCTTTTAAAAGCTCTGGGAATATTTATAAATTACACACAATACACGGTAAATATGCTTGGATATGTATTAATACCAGTGATTGCTTAGCTAATGGAACATTTGCGACAGGACGAGATGCATTAGATATTTATGATGATTCTGATAAGGATATCAAATGTTTTGATTCTCAATTAGAATTTGCTGAATGGATGGTAAAAGAATTAACAATTAAAAACTAAAAACAATGAAAGTATTAAAAGAAGGAACAGAAGAACACACTAAAGCAGTGGAACAACAAAAGTTAATTACTAAGATAGCTGAGGCTATGGGTGGCATGTATCACAAAATAGATACTACCGAAAATTTAGACCGGTTAACCATGTCAAAAGCATTGTTTAATCTCAAGGGAAGAACCCACAACTTTCAAGCTCAATTGGTGTTTACATCAGATGTAGACGAGATGATTGATACTGAAGACATTGTGTCTATGTCAAACAAATCAGGTATTGAGGAAGCAGAAGTAGTAGAAGAAAAAGATCCTAATCAGTTAGAACTAAATTTAGACGAAAATGAAAAATAAAATAGTAGCAAATAAAAAGTTAATGTCAGAATGCCTTAACACAGTAGCCAAAGCTTTGGCTTCTAAATCGTTAATACCAATATTTGATGGGATCCTGCTTGTTATAAAAGATGGAGTATGCCTTGCTTATTGTAGAAATCAAGCATTACAGATTAAAGGAAGATTTCCGGTTGAAGGAGAAAAAAATGACAACTTTTCTATGTGTGTGCCCGGTAGAATACTAAAGGATACCATATCTCTTCTTAGTGTTGAGGAAATCACCTTGGAATACGATAATCAAGTTCTATTTATTAAAGTCAAAAGAAAGAAGTATAAAATCCCTTGTTTTAAGGCCGAAGACTATATTCCTATGGTTACGGTAGCTGAAAATGAATTAGCAAGATTAAGCCTTCCTTCTTCTGTAATAAATCAATCTATGGGTATAGGATCTAACATAGTGGTATGGGATGATTTACGGCCTTCTCTGAGTGGAGTTTCAATATCTAATGTTGAAGGTAAAATTGAAATCTATTCAATGCATGGAGGTTCCCTATTTTTTAGATCAATTACAGATATCTCTGAAGAGAAAGCTTTCGGTATAATTCTCGGAAGAGAAGTATGCTTAGCCATAAAGGAAACTCAACTATCAGGGGATGCTGAATTGATTGTTGAAGAAAAGATATGTTCTTTTAAATCAGATGGTTTTGAATTTATCTCCATACTTATAAACCATGAACCTTCAAACATCAAGAAGTACTACAATTACGATGTTGACAGCTTTATAAGCGTTAACAACATTGAACTTAACGCATCATTAAAACGGCTTTCGATGTATGCTCTAAGCACAAAAGATAGTGTAAAAACAATATTTTTGAATATAAATGGAGAAGAACTTACTCTGAGCGTTGAAGATAATGATAATAATAAAGACGCTAGTGAGGTACTGGATATTGTTAATAATAATACTGATAACATCCAGATAGCATTTAACATGAGCATACTCTCCAAACCGTTAGGAAGTATTACTTCTGATTCTATAAAGTTATTTTTAACAGGGAGCACAAAGCCTGCTTTTATAGAAGACATCTCTGATAGTTTTCCTAAACAAGCATGGGCAGTTCTTCCTGTTGATGTTAAAAGAAAGAAGGAGCTTGCAAATGGATAGTACTTTTGTAAACATCTTTGATAGTGTCTACGATCACGATACTACTAAAAGAATGTCTGTTCTTGATGTTATTTGGGGTATTTCAGAAAAAGGGACATGGAAAGATGCGATAGTTAAATACAGGGAAGAAAAAGACCCTAAAGTTAAGGCTGAACTAAAGAAGAATCTTCCTGGAATTACTTTCTCCGGAACTTTAACGAATGGAAATAGGTGTGATGCTAATATAGATGCTTATAGTGGTATCGTTGTCATTGATATTGATAAGCTATCAAAAGAGAAATTAAAGTTATTTAAACATTCTCTACGTAAGGATGACTATGTTCTTGCTTTCTTTGAATCACCATCAAAAGGGTTAAAGGTTCTTTTTAAGGTTAATTCTGCTAGGGAACATCATAAACCTTTTGCCTTTGTTCAGATAACTGAATACCTAAGAAAGCATTATGATATAGTTGTTGATGTTTCCGGCCAAAATTTATCCCGACTCTGTTTTGTTAGTTGGGATCCTGATATGCATTTCCATGAATTCTGTGATGAATTCCCCGTAAACACTACTGTAAAGGTTGAATATAGTGATGAAGAAAAGGAAAATTATAAAAAGTACTATCAGGAAATATCTTACGACTTGAGCTATATTTTCACAACAGCAAGGAAACTTGTTGATAGTAGCAGCATTGGTTCGTACAGGCAAGGGAATAGAAATAACTATGTCTTCTCTCTTGCCTGTGTGTTGAATAGGACTGGAGTAAGTCAGGATAGCGCTACTCAGGCAGTTTTCAATCAATACGGATCATTAGGTGGTAAAGAGATATTACACGCTATTAAAAGCGCTTACAAGCACAATTCGCATGAATTTGGTACTAAACCTATTTATCAAAATAAAACCTCACAAAAATCATTTTTCTAATGAAAAAACAAAAAAGAATAATTGAAGAAGATGGACATGTATTTGATAGCTCAGAAGAATTGCACATGTATTGGTATTTTAAGGAGTTACAGGATAAAGGGTATGTTAAAAAAATAGTAACGCAACCACCAACCTTCCCTCTTCTTGATCCTGTTAAGGGTCGTTACATAAAAGAGATGAAAAGAGTTGAAGATAAAGTGATAGAAGAAACTCTGCTTCAAGGACACTCATATACTACGGATCTACGAGTAGATTGGAATAATAATGCTATTGATCTTTTTTGTGTTAGAATAAAATCTTATATTAAAAAAAGTAATTATCAAATTATTTGCAATGGGAGTTTTAATGACTATTTTTCATTTGTAGAAGTGAAGCCGATATTTGATCAGAACAACATGACAAGACTTGTTAGAAATACTATTAAGCTTGTATTTTATATACACAGAAGTTTTATAAACCTATGTGTCCCTGAAAAAGTCTTCAACAAAACATTCACTCCTAAAAGGTTCTTATTTACTGATATTAGCAAGCAATCAAGGAAGATTAAATACAAGAATGTTATCACTTTAGAAGAGTTTCTGAAGAAAAAGTAAATTATCCTTCTTTGTTGTAGTTATTATGGATATTTTTTCTATTTTTGTCAAAACAATTAAAAGTGTAAATCAATGTTCATAACCATCAATAAAGTAACGAGAGAATCTAAAAAGGATGCCTCTGGAAATACAATTAAAGATCCTGTGACAGGTAAGAATGTGCCAGGAGGGAAACTTGTGGTGCTTGAAGAGACTATCAGGATGGATAAAATAAAGTCTGTTAGAAGCTGGGGCAAGAGAGGAGAAGAGGTTGATCTGGTAGAAGGAGAAATGTGTCTTGCGTACATGTATGGCTCCCAAAAAAATGATCAGCAGTCCGCTCAAATATTTATTGCTGAAAGCTTAGGTTCTTTCAATAAAAGACTACAGGCAATTGAAATTAGTAATGGTAAAAACACCAGCAAGAAAAAAGAAAAAGAGAGTATATAAACCTACTCCAGAAAGAGTAAAGGGGCTCTACAGGACTAGGACTCCTCAAGAGATTGAGAGGTTTCCAATGCATGCTTCTTATTACTACGATGATGTCCTAAGCTCTGTTGAAGTAAAAAAGTTTATTATAGAAAGAGTTGAAGAACTTAGTATCCCTATGAAATTAGTAGTTGAAAAAGCAGGGATAAATTATGAGAGTTTTAAAAGACTTTACCTTAAGCAAGATGATCCTGTTAGTACTCCTGCTTTACGGCAATCTCATTTACGTTCTCTGCTCGAGCTAATAGGAGGGGATTTGAGGATACAGGTTGTAGCGAAACATATAGATGATGTTTTTACTGAAGATTTAAAATGGAAAGACAAGCCAAAGGATGGATAATAACATAAGTAAAATAAGAGAACTATTAGACAATCATCCGGAAGATGAGAAAGTAGTTTTACAGGATTTAATAGATAGCCTTGTAGGTATGACTTCTAATCTTGCTAAGTTAGAGATACATAATTATAAGGATTCTATTAATAGTTCCATTTCGGCCGTTTTAAAGCACGAAAAGCTTGTTAAAGAGTTCAAGTACCGTCTTAGGAATGAAGTTAAGCCAGAAGTCGTTATTTACCATACTACAAAGCCAAGAAAGAAACATCCTGGTAATATTAAAAACTTAGCTTGGTATAAAGAGAGAAATAAATAATTGCTGATGTAGCTCAGTTGGTAGAGCTTTAGATTGAAGATCTAAGAGTCGGAGGTTCAATTCCTTCCATCAGCACTAATTAATCAATTAATTATTAACTAAAATCAGATGAATTATGAGTGATGAATTTACAAGTGTAAAGCAACTAATTAAATGCTGGGAGCCTAAGCAAACAGGCAACAAAAAAGATGGTAACCTAACCCCGCTAAAAGCTACAGACAATTCCTATTTAATAGGTTATTATTTAGAAAGTAGAGAAAATATTGGTAAAGAGAAAAACTCTACCATGCATATTCTTCAGCTTGAATCATGCGGAAGCAAAAACGCTCTTCCTGAAGATATTAAAAAAGAAGATAAAGTTGGAGTATGGGGAACAGGAGTTTTAAATGATATGATAACTAATAATGTTTCTCCCGGCCAATTTATTAAAATAACATGGTTAGGGAAACAAACTCCTAAAAATCAAGGAGGAAATGAATATCATGGATGGGATGTTGGAGTTAGTGAGAAAAGAGAACCTATTAACTTAGGTGGAAGTATAGAAATTCCTGCAAAGAATGTTTCTACGGAAAGTAAACCAGAAGTTGCTGGTAATCAGGATGATAGTGATGACCTCCCCTTCTGATCTCATTTTTAAAAATTAAATTATGAAAAACATAAAACTAACAGCATACGAAGGTAACGCCCAAGAGATGAATGATCTTGTGAATACCATCTGTAAAATAAAAGAAATTGATATTGATCTAACCAGAGATAAGTATAAGATGCTTACCAATGTAACAAGAACACATCTGCTTACTTTCTGTGAAAAGAATAATGTTAATATTTCTTTTGACTTTACGGGCAAAAAAAAGGACGTAACAGTTTTTCTTAAAGTGAAGGATATTGTCTGGCAACATATTCAAGAAGATAACAATATGATTCCTACTTCTCCTGATAAAAAAGAAGAAGAAGAAGAAGAAAAAGAGGTAGTAGTGGGAAAAAAAGAAGTTGAAGTTATTCCAGAAAATAATATTTCTCTTCCTATTATTGAAAGTGCTCCTGAATCAAGTAAGGATAGTGACGAAAAAGAAGATGAAGATGAAGTTTTCGGGGATGATTTATTTTAAATCCTTTTAACAGTCGATCCAATTAAAGAAGGCAATTCAACTATTGATGCGCCTTCTTTTTTTATCATATTAAAAATCAAAAGAGATTTCATCTTAGCTAAAGCTTTATCTAAAGCTACAGAGACACCTTCGGTTTCATTAGCAAAGACAAATTCTTTATCTACATGCATATTGTCATCAAAAGTATTTGGAGACTCCATTACTTCTGTAAATTCCAAAACAAAGCCATTTTCCGCTTCTTCTAATCTTATATGATCAAACTTTACTACTTTCATAACTAATTATTGTTTGTTTAACTAAAAAAATTACTTACCCAAAATTTAAAGGCAGCAAATCCTGCTGACAACGTTGCAACTGCTCCTGCAATCATCCATTTTTGTTTCTTATCAGCTCGTTGATATTTCTCCGTTCTTTCAACCCTTGTAATTAGCCCATCTTGCCCATAAGGAGTTCCGCATAATGCTTGGTGAATATCATCAAGTACTTTTGAGTTCTTTTCATGACTCTCAACTAATTTATCAACTTGCTCTTGCATATTAATCTTCAGTTTTATCTACAGCTTTTTTAACCTTGTGTCCAACACCAAAAGCAAATAAAAGCCCACTTAATGAACCGAGTAAAGTAGCTGTGTCCATATCAATAATATCTTTTACTTTTAAGTATGTAATAAGAATAGATAATATCGCTCCAATTACTGTCTTTTTTCCATTTAAAAATTCTAATACTTTTTTCATTTTTATTAGTTTTTAATTATTCGTATCCAACTACATATCCACTTTGATAGACGTTATTTAACTTTCCTCTTCCTATATTTAAAATAGAATCAACATAAGATTTAGGGATAGTGAATTTTAGATTATTATCAATACTATCATTATTTAGCCTAGCCGCATAAGTAGTATCGGAATAGGTTTCAGCATCAATTTCAATTTTCCATCCAGTAGAATCTATATCCTTAATGAAGATTGTCTTAAATACAATAACAAAACTATCAATTAGAATTCCTCCACTGATTGTTCCTGAGGTATTTATTTTGTACTTATTTGATATAGCGTCTTGAGCGTTTACACTGAATCCTATTACTACTAAAAGTACTATTAAAATTAAATTTTTCATCGTTTTTTATTTAAAAGTTAATGTTTAAATTGTAAATCCCCCTGTGTCAAACTAAAAGTGTTCCCTACTTTAGCATTATCCCATCTTACCTTTACTTCGACAATATTCTCTACCGTAGTATCAATGCTATGTTCAGGAGTATGTGCTAATGCCTGTATTCCTGTTCCATCTATAAAATGCAAATAATGCACAAATGTACCGCTGGCTCCACTCTCTCTTATACTAATTTCAAAAACACCCTTCCAACCCGAGTCCGTAACATTGCCTCCACTCCTTGAAACTGAATCAACCGCAGTACCCCCAAAGTAAAAGATGACTGTGAAATTATCTGAGGCGGAAGCATTTGAATAAGCACCTGTAATATCTAAAGAGAACCTTTCATCATGGTGCAGTTCGCCAACCACCATAGTATCTTTATAGACTGTTTCCAATGTATCGGAATTAACTACTGTGACCGTTTCTGTTACAATTCCGGTACTTCTAACAAGTACGTGCCTTGCGCCGTTTGATACGTACCAGTGATCGTCATCGTATTCTAAGGCTCCGGCTACTGCCGTGTCGCTTAATCCTGGTTCAATAAGAATTGCAGGGCTGGTTGCTGTGCTTGCGGCGATGTGTAAAATTGCTTGTGGATCATCTACTCCAACTCCAAATTCACCTGTTGGTGAAAATCTCGCCCTCTCTAAATTAGCTGTACCGAAAATTACTGGGCTTGCTGGCGATGTGCGTGTTCCAATCATTAAACCAGCGCCTGTTGTAGCTGACAATTCTGTAAAGTCAGCCTTTGCTGTACCATATAGGCTTCCGATAGTTAATGTACCGTAGCCAATAAGTTGAGAGCGAGATCCGTCAGTTGACAGATTAAAACCTGCTCCTGCAAGACTCCCTTCGCTTTGATTGCTTACCTCTGCTAAAACTATCGAACTAATATCCTTTCGAATGCTTACGAATTTTGAAGGTGTAGCCGTTCCAATCATTATGTTACCAACATTATCTACTCTAAACAAGTTGTCTGATGAACTATTTAATATGTCAATAGCTCTTGTCCCTGACGTAGAACCTAATCCTTTTACTTCAAGTCTAGCAGTAGGAGTGGCTATTCCTATTCCAACATAGTTATTAGGATGTACCAGCCTCATTGTCTCCACTCCTCCTGCTTTTAAAATGATATCCTTGCTGTTTGCGCTTGTAAATGTTAGGTCTGACGCTGAGTAGGTTTGCACAGCGTTCGTAAATAATTTACCTATGTCCCTTACGTGAAGATTACCATTTACATCTAAAGGAGCATTGGGAGATGATGTGCCAACACCAACTAAGCCACCGCCCTGAACTGTGAATAAAGAAGATAGGGCTGCTGACCAAACCGTGAAAGCTCCTGTTGCATCGTTTACCCCTAAAGTGTTAGAAATATAAGGTTTAGCAGCTTCGGCTTTTATTTGTATGCCCGAAGAGGAAAGAGGTGCGCGGGCATCTGTAGAGATACTCCCTACTGTTCCGATTGCAGCGAACCCACCAACAACTTCTAATTCAGCTAATGGAGTAGATGTGCCTATACCGATTTTATCAGTAGAATGATCTAGGAAGAAAAGATAATTATCTGTTAATCCTTTTATTAGGACATCTCCCCCATCAATAGATAATGAATCTGTTAATGTAACAACTCTATTTGGTCCTATTGTTCCATTAGTGTCATAAATATTTATTCCATCGGCAGCACCGACAACATATCCAAAATCAGATATATCAGTTGAATCGGTATGGTCACCAGTACGATAATTGAAATTATAAATATCAGATGAATCTAATTGTGTATCTACAGTATGATCGCCTGGCCTATAGCCTAAATTATATATTACAATTGAATCAAAAAGAGCTTTCTTTGTTATGGTATCCAAAGTACTTAATTTATTACCGGCAACTTGAATTTGATAAAACTGAGTATTAGTAGTGTCATAAACTAAATATCCCCTTGGGATATTAACCCTAAAAGTATCAGTAGGATTATCTACCTGTAAATAAGTCTTTTTCTGCCCGAAAGACAGCACACTAATAAACAATACTATTAATAGTAATATGTATTTTTTCATCATCATTATGTTCTTTGATATTTGAAAATAATTGTTGTTAATGCTGGATGCCCGTCATCAAAAGCAAATGTAGTCCCTGTAACTGTATGACCCAGCACAACGTCTGCATTATCTACAGAAGTGCTAACATCTCCAATGGGAGTAAAGTCAAGAATGAAGTCAGTTTGACCTTCAATTGCTACTTCCTCTTGTACTGCCTGCCCTAATTTTATTGATGCATTCATAATTAAGATAATTCGTCAACGATTATTATACCTCCTGCATTAGGATTCATAGATATTGCATTTATAGTATCTTCACCTCTTGAAGTCTCGTAAACATACGATCCTACAGGCCTTACAATACCATTAATACTCTCTTTACCAGTTAAACAATATATTGTTGCTGCTTTTACACCAGCATTTGTTGCTTGAGCTCCTGCTCCTGCATACGTAGCCGAAGCAAGCGACCTTCCTATTGCTGCTGTTAATATCTGAAGAGTAGCCTCTGTAGCTAACCCTATTGCCGCTCCTGCGGCCGTGCAAGATGCTATCCATCCTGTTATATCTAATTGAGCTTGTAGTAACCCTGCTAAATTTAACGTCCATCCTGCTTGATTGTCTACAGATTCTAAATCAAACGTAAAAGATGAACTTCCATTTTCATCATGGAAATTCATTACAATCTGTTTCCTATCATCGTAAGGATATGTAGTCTTCTTAATTAGATTTGTCCTAACACCTATTCCAGCATCAAAAAGAGGTATAATAGATTTTAATGCAGATACAAGATAATATTCAGGAGCATTCGGATTAGCTGAATCTAAAACAAGAATCTTTATACTACAATTCTCTAATGATATTTCTATTTTTTTATTTGCCATTACTTAAATTTTTTATGAAATCAACACTAATATTTGAGCTATCGTCTGAGATACCACATATTCCACAGGACTAACATTAACACCTTCTTTGTAAAGAAATTTAGATCCTGAAGGATCTTCTACTATAGCCCCAACTATATCAGCCAAGACAAATGTTAATGTATTTTCAATAGGAGACCTTCCATCTACAAAAACAACGGTTCCAGTAAACATCTCTTTATTTGCTAAAGCGGTTAACACAGCCAATGTTTCTGTAAATATATATTGAACTTCACCATTTGATTCATTATAATTGTCATAAGGAGGCATTCCTTCCTGCAAATATACTACGGAGTTATTGCTAATGTTTTCAATCATAGGCCTGCTTATATCGCTTATATCAATAAGCATATCTTTTGCAAATGTTCTGCCTTCTCTCTGTAATGCTGTTAATTTTATTAAACTCATATCAATATTATTTTAAGAGTAATTTACCTCCAAGTAAACCATAAATGAATATGGCCAGTTTAGAAAACATTATTTTTTCTACTTTTTTCTTATCGTCTTCTACAACCAAATTATTAACGTAATTCACTTTAGTATATGGATTGTAAGAAGTTAACTCTAAATATGGTTCAGGCTTCCTTAAGAATTTAAACTTCTTTCCTTCGGGCTTTTTATAGCCTAAAAGGACATCGAACTTATTTATGAAAGTAAGGCTATCTAATGTTAAATCCTTCCTTACAGTCCCATCTATACTGATCCATTCGTCTGAATAAGTAAAAGCACTAGGAATCTTAACATAATTCTTTTCAATTTTTTCCTTTAAATCAATAGAAGTGCTGTCTTCGGGCTTCCCCTTATCCTTCGGAGTTAATTCAATAACCAACCCCTCAACACGAGTAACAGCCTCTGTAGCTACAAAAGATTGTATTCTCTTGTAATTCTTCACTTTCCCTTCTAAAACTTTCTTAGCGGCTTTCTCGCTTACTACATTTTGCTTTAAAATAATAACCTCATTAGATTTTAAGTTTTTATCTCTAATCAATGAAGAGATCTCTATATCCTTGAATGAAACAATAGAAGAATAACTGTCGCTTGCCCTATCTAAAGCTAACCTATTACTAATTTCTCTCCATCCAAACAATAGTAAGATGATGATTATTACAATATATAATATTTTCTTTTCCTTATTAAGCAAAATCCTTTTCGTCAAATAAAGTGTAAGTAAAACTGTTTCCGTATAAGTCAGAAGACTTAATAACAACGTTTAATAAAATGTCAAGATCTCCTGCTTTTTTAAGCACCTGACATCCTGCTGACCATTTATCTATGTAATAAGATTCCTTGTATGGATTAGATTTGTGACAATTTATCCCAAATCTTCCTTCTTCAATAGAAGAAACTTCCATATCATGCTCGTTGTCTCTATCATTATCACGATAAACTTTTATTTTTCCTTTCTGAACAAGAGCAATATATCTTCCTTGATGTTTTCCTATCGCCCACAATCCTTTATACTGACCAGGAACAACTATAGCCGTTCCTTTAGTATTCATCGGATGGTTCAACCAATATCTCCCTGGATCTGTTGTAGCATTGAATAGATAAAGAACTTCTTCAAGATCTCCATCCCTAAAAGAAATACCTAAATAATCATCAAACTTATTAGTATCTACTTCCTTTCTAATACCAAAAATATTTACGTTAAAGGGCTTACTATCATCATAGAATGAATATCCTTTTGATTCATAAACATTTTTTAATATTTCAATACTCAACTTCATTATGCAACTATTACAGCTAAATCACTAATTACACATCCATTAAAATCAGTAACAAACACTTGATAAGTGGCCGCAGCTAAACCCGTGGCAGTTCTTGTTGTTTGACCTATAGGTGTTCCACCACTATCTCTCCATTCATAAGTATAAGGAGATACTCCTCCAGTTGGATTAGCGGTAGCAGTACCATCTAATAATGCCACTGTCTCTGGCGTTGTAACTGTTGCTACAGCTAACAAGTCTGGTTCTACGATCGCAAAAGAGTAGGCTGAACTATCTGAATTAGCATCAGTAACAGTAACTACATAGCTTCCTGCTGCTAAAGCTGCTGGATCTGCCCCTCCACTATAAGCAACAACATAAGGACCTACACCACCGATTATCTGAACATTTACTGTTCCGGTAGAGCCACCATTACATCTTACATTAGAGGTAGTAATATTAAGTGTTATAACGGGAGTTAGTGCAGCTATAACAGTAGCTACATCAGCTACAGGTACGCAACCTACTGAATCACCAGTAACAGGATGTTCTAAATGAACATATCCTTCGGCACATGATTTCTTCGTGTTATTATAATCTTTAGCTTCGAGAGGGGTTACACATCCTGCGAATTTACCGCATTCATCATAAATGGCTACATATCCTACTGGACAGCATTCACAATTATTAGGATTGGTACAGGAACAAGTACTACTATTACAATCACACATATTATATTATTTTAACAAATTGAAGAAATTGATGAAATCTTAACAGATAACTCACATAGCTCTTCTTCGGAAAAACAATTCAGATCCTCTTCTGTGAAAGTAACTTTTCCTTCTTTAGACTCCAAATATAATGAATTACTTTGAGATAACAATGCTTTCTTTTTAAATCTATTTATGAAACCATCTTCGGCAAAAACGCCTTCAGTAATTTCGTAATCTTCAAATATTCTTACCGCTCCTTTAAGCCATTTTATCTTATTAAATAAGGTTTCGGCCTTTTCAGAATACCCGTAAGTAACTGACTTAACATATTCATGTGCAAGATCAGCTAAGCAGCTTTTAGCTGCAAATAATTGATTATTGATATTACCCTGTGTTACCATTAATAATCTTCTCCGTAAGCTGCTATTTGAACTGTTCCGCCTGTAACACCAGAAAAAGTTACCGTATCTCCATTTTCAAGATTAAAATAACGATTTCCATTTTTATCTAAAGGAGCATCTATTAATGTTAAAATATCATCTTCCGCAGCCATTGCGCCAGGATAAGTATAAAGAGCAACTCCACCAACAGAAATAGTTCCTCCAACCGGAGAAGAATTTACTGCTGATATCTTAAGGAGTGATAACTTAGACCCTTCTGTGCCGGGAGTAAATGCTGTGCCTGAAGTTGCTAATGTTGATGCTGATAAATTCCCAGCTTGTGTTAAAAATAATAATGCATTCTTTGCCATGATATATTGTTTTATTAATTTTTATTAAAATGTACTAAAATCTGTCTCGCCTAATAAGGCTAATATTGTTGAAGTATCTGCTGGATCTCCTTGAGGGCCTGTTGCTCCAGTAGCGCCTGTAGCACCTGTAGCACCCGTATCTCCTTGAATACCTTGAGGACCTTGAATACCTTGAGAACCTGGATCTCCTTGAATACCCTGCTGTCCTGTCGTTCCTTGCGGACCCTGAGGGCCTTGTGGACCTACTACAGCATCACCTTGTTCACCATCAACACCTTGTTTACCTTGATCTCCTGTTGCGCCTGTTGCGCCTGTTGCGCCTTGATCTCCTTTATCACCTTTAGGTCCTACCGGTATAGTTATTCCATCAAAACAACTGCAATCCGAACTTTCACATGTAGTACAAGCCATAATCTTTTATTTTAAGATAATTTAAGTAAAGTAAGTATGCCCTTTTGCAAAAACTGATCCGCAGCATTCGTAACTGAAAATTGATGTCTTACTTCTACTGTTTTTCCTCCAGTTACCGATATTATTTTCTGCATACTAAAAATATCATGTTGATATGTACCGGTAACAGAGTCAGTTTCAATAACCCTAAAAGTCATAGCTGAACCTGCCTCTATAGTACTATTATGGAAAAAAGCAAAAGCTCCTTCTTGTAATGCTGAAGCATTCGTAAGCCAATCAGTTTTTATTTCGGCCGAAAATATAGCCAAATATGTTCCCGCTGCTAAAGAAGCATGCTGAAGCGTTCCAAGAGTAGCTGCATAGGATTGAGGAGTCAAGTCTATTACTGAGCTATCTACTTTTTCAAGAGAAGTAACTGTTCCAGTAGCTCCTGTCAACCCTGCTGGACCCGGAGGACCAATAGACCCCTGAACACCTCTTTCGCCTTGTTTAGTGATAACAGTTTTATTTTTACAACATTTTAAAAAGCTCATAATCTATGATTTTTTAACTTTCTTAACAATAAATGAATTTAATGTAGCATTTCCAGCGATAGGATCTAATGGCTCTAACTTCAATTGTAAAGCCGCTCCAAAACTCCATCCTGCTGCATTAACTATTTGAACAAAAGGATCGCTTGATGTTCCTCCTATTTCATTATATTCAACAAAACCTCTTAAAGAAGTTCCTTTCTTATATAAAAGAGCTCTAATAACATAATCTACTCCTCCTTGTGAAGAAGTCTTACTTGCTAATATTACGGCATTTACCGTCTCAGAAAGAGAAAACCCACTTCCATTAGTAGTAGTAGTAATATGAGCCTCCATCTCAATTCCATCCCCATCAGCAAAAAGCTCATTTGCAGCTATATCGTAAGTTTTAAAATTAGGATTCTGTATTCCTATGAAATCAGTATCCAAAACAGTTGTACCATCAAGACCATCTACTCCAGCAACACCTTGAGGACCCTGAATACCTTGTGGACCTCCTGGGTCACCTTGTACTCCTTGTGGCCCTGTAGGTCCTTGTGCTCCTACATCACCAGTATCTCCTTTAGCTCCCGAAGGCCCCCTAAGACCTGTTTCTTTTATAATTGTAGTATTACAAGTACAAACCGTATTATTACATGAAGTACAACTCATAATTTCTTTTTATTTAAAGACAACATTCGCATTGTAATCCAATATATTTAGCTTGTGCTTGAGCTGATATCAAATCACCCTTACAAGCAGTCCATCTCGCTATCTCTAATAATGTAGCAAGTTCTATTGCTTTCTTATCTGAATCAGATGTAGGATTGGCTATATCTACTTTTAACATCTTATTATCAACACAACAAGATATTGAATCATCAAAATATTTATAAACTGAAATTTGCATATCGAAATTATTGGTAGCACTTACGTCTCTCCTAACAAATTTCCATACACCACTTGAGATCTCCATAAGACCTAAGTCTTCGGCAGTTATTTCAAAACCGATACATTCTTTATTTGGTATTGCTGCTATAACATCTATCGTTATGCCTTCTTCTGATTCTGGGGGGAAAACTTCTATCGTTGATTCTTCTATATTTTCGGGCTCTAAATTTGGCGATCCCCAACCGCCTGGATTACAGTCCTTATCATAAGACCCCGTAGCATCATAAACAAATATTGATTGCTTATCGGCTTCAAATGTTAATCTTAACACTTCAGCCATGAGACAAATTTATTAAAAATAATCATATATAAAAAATTACTTTGTATTAAATAACTCTATTCTTTTACTTTTATATCTTCAGTACCTTCAAAATTATCTATTGTTTCCTCTTTTGCAAATTCAATAGATTTATTTCTAAGCTCTTTCAGTTTCTTATCTAAGTCAACCTCACTAAGCATATTCAGTTTATCAAACCTTTTTAAGACTAACCTCTTAAATTCTGCTTTTTGAGTGTCAGCTAAGAAATTCTTAGATTCATCTGACTCTAAAGTATATCCTTCTCTAAAAGTCCTAAATTTAACACCTGTCTTTCCTTGAGAAAGCTTCTTCTTCTTAACGCTAATAGAAGCTGGCGGTTGATAATAAGGAACTGTTAATGATGGGTATTTAAAAATCAATTTTAATTCTTTATGAGTATCACTCATCTTTAAATATCCTCTATACCAATTATCAAACCTTGATTGCTTAGGTATTTTGTTTCCAAATAAATCCGTTTTATCCCTAGTGAAAGAATCAATCATATAATAATCTTTCGCCATTTTATCATAAAAACTCTTAGACTCCTTTAATGCATCCCCTTTAAATGCTCTGTACTCATTAAAAACATCCCTAATAAACGCTGGCTGCGTTAAACTTTTTGCTGGCTGAAATATTAATTCACTAACCGCCATAGCAGCAGCAGAAGACTCGTCTTTTTCTCTTTGTATTCTTTTTAATGATCTACCTAAAGAATTAAAGGAGCCTTCCATCATTGATCTCATTGGAAGATCTAATAACGCTTCTCTATTTATAACTTGACTAAATTTACTTTTATCCTCAAACTCACCTTGTTTTTCTTCTGTATTCAATTGTTTTATATTATCTGAAAGACCTCCTAAGATACCTATTACTGGTAATAATTGCGGGAAATACTTTACAGATCTCCATGTGGACCATTCTGAATCACAAGATGTTCTGAATCTTATCGCAAAGTCTTTTCTTCCTTCATCTGCTTGTAGGTTTTTCGCCCAATCGCCAAACGCTATAGCTGTAACATCTATTAATCTACATTCCTCAAACACCCACTCATCCTCTTCGTCATCCCATTTAAACATATTATCAAACATTAATGCTCCTACTCCTGTCATTATTGCATTAGTAACTATTCTCCTTGTCATTAATTCTTTATTTTGCTTCCATTTCCACCCAAATTTAAAATTACCCTCCGCATCTCTACCAGCCCCATATACAGAAGGAATTAATCCTATAACAGGAATACTGCTCTGTACATTTGATGCAGTTACGGAAGCTATTCTTGTAAACTTTATAAGACCTGTGCCTAAAAGCCTAAAAGCTAATTGAGCTAAATTGTCTGCTTCCTTAAATGAAAATCCTTTCTGAATCATCCTATGAAGTTCTCCATGCAGTCCATCTACATTTCTCTGCGACATAGAAACCCAATCTTTTGAAGTCTCTACAGCCTCCTTATAAATATCTTCCTCTTTTTTAGCGTCTAATTTTTCCTTAGTCCTCCGACTAATATATCTTTCGTATTTCGCAGTTGATTTTCCGCCCAAAATTTTAGATTTCCAACCTTTAAAAAAACTAACACCTAAAATTTCCTTAGCTCTTTGATCTATAGTCCTGGCTCTTTTATTTTTCTCAACAAACCCATCTTTTATGTCTTGATCTACCTGATCTACAATTTCATTATAAAAATCATTTAATTCTTCCTGAGCCTCTTTTTCAAATTCTTTAATTTGATTGAACCCTAATTTCTGATCCAACGACTTAGCCAGCTCCTTATTCGTTATTAAAGTCTCAAATCCTTTAAGACCAAGTTCTTTTGATTTTTTAAGATATTCTTCTTTAGCAGAAAGATATTCAGAATTAATAGATGTTAAAAGTGTATCTTGAGCAAGTAATAAAAATGTCATTCTGTATCCCTGCAATAAAGACTGTCCCATTGTCTTTACAATAGCCCTTGCATTCTCTGATATACTTTTACCTTTACTTACCCCTCTAAGATAATCCAACGTTCCTTTTAGCATCTGCCTCTCAACAGACCCCTGCTTATTATTTGCTCTCTGAGAAAACTCAAAATAAGAAATAGAATTAAACTTACTATGATTAAATTTAGCAGAGTCTTTTGCGGCAGAGACTCCAGCCTTTAAATTCGATGGGCTAAGAGCTCTTCTAACAGCATATCTCCATGCAGCACTGAAAAGCCCCCCTGAACGTATTGAATCTGATACAAAATTAATTATGGTTCCCAGTGATGCGCCTGCCATTGAATTCCCTTGTGTATTTATTCCTGATAACGCAGAAAGAAAATCAAGTTCCCTTATTATTTCGGCATAGAACTTAGCATCTTTAGGTTTTAAATCCCCTATAAGATTATTCAGCTTTGTTACAGCTTTATTCCTTATCTCAACAGCACCAGCTTCTTCTGCTTTGTTTATTAACTTAGTAACAGTATTTAATTCATTTATAATCTTATCAGTTATCTCAACAAAATTATACTTCTCGGCAAAATCGTTTGTAAAATCAGGACTATTTAAAGCCCCCAAATGAACAGACGATAAAACTTTATTAATAAGCTTATTATTCTCCCCTAAAGCATCCTTCCTAAGAATTTTTTCTTCTTCCGTTAATTGAGCAGGTTTCTTCAATTTCCTATTTAATTCCTTGTCCATTGACTCCCTAATTTTTAAGTCAATAACCCCTTGTATTATTCCGGCTATCTTTCTAGCCTCAGACGGATCTAAGTCTAACTCTTTAACAAATTCTTCTGATAATGATTTGGAAGTTGATATTCCAGAAATATAATAGTCTTTTGCAACTTTAGAAATATCTTTTGCAGATATAAACTCTCCGACAACCTCTTCAACAATCCCTTCATCTCCTTTAATCTCTCTATTTTTTAAGTCTTTAAAATCATCAATCTTTCCAGAAATATTCTTTATTTCATCAACATCAGCTTTTATCCCTATAGACTTAAGATTAGAGACAACTTTTTTTATTATCTGAGCAGTGTTTAAAGCTCCTAATTGAACATAACCTATAATTAAATCAGTAACATCCTCAATGCCTTCTGAGGTTAACCCGCCAGCAGTCAGAGTACTTCCTGATCTTTTCTTTAATCTATCTAAAGCCCCGTCAATTCTTTTTCGAGCCTTCTTTTTTCTCTCTACTATATCTGCTCCTTTGGGAGCCCCTTTCGTTATTAATTTATCTATAGCATCCTTAAGCTGTTTGTTTTCCTCTATTAAAGCCTCCATATCATTAGAGAAAACCTCATTTATATCTTCATTAATAGCCTTATTTATATCATCAACAACTTCACTCCTTTTCTTTCCCAGACTTTCATCTTCTTTATTCAATTCAAAATTTCTCTCTGCATTAACACTTGATATCGTCTTAATAGAAAGACCAATAGCACTTTCTACAGTTAATTTTTGCTGAATAGCACTTCCCCTTCCACCAGAAACAGATAAAGATTCTATTCTTTTAAAGGCTCTTGCTGCTAGCACAGCATTTTTAGCTCTTTCTTCCTTAGAAAGCTTATTATTGATAGATTTTGCATGAGACCTCTCCGCAACCTTATATAAGGCTGCAATAGCAAACGATCTGTTTTTCTCTGTAATATTTGAATCTTGTGAAAATAAATCTACAACAACCTCGTCTCCAGTTTCTTTTACAAAATCAATAGCATTACTTATTACATCATCTTGCTTTTCTACGTCAATTTTCTCAGATTTATCAAATATTTTCTTAGCTTCCGGAGATAAAATTGATTTATCTAACCGCTCAGATATAGAGGTTTTTATCTTTCCTTTAGGAACTTTCTTTACAGCCTCTTTTTTCTTAGCTACAACTTCAGGCTTCGCTTTAACAGACTCCTCTATCTGCTGAGAAACTTCATCAATAGCTTCTTCATTAAAATCACTACCAAATTTCTCTTTCAAGACTCTTTTAATCTCGTTTATTAGTTTTTCGCCCTGAAATCCAGTTTCTTCAATAATTCCTTCTGCTATCTTCGTTAAAGCACTTAAAGCTGATGGGTTTTTAAAATTAACTATTGCTGCGGCTTTTCCACCGAAAGCAGTCACTAATTCATCAATTCCCTCAGCTATCTTATCTTTTCCTTTTATAACAGGTTCTTTAATTTTTTTAGGAATATCAGATAATTGTTTCTCTGTTTTTTTAGGCTCAGATATAAAATCTTTTAAAACCGAACTAACTAACGAAGCGATATCGCTTTCAGTCTGAAGCCCTTCTCCTCTTATCCTTTTTTTAGCAGCCCTTCTTATCGCTTCTTCGTTAGAAACACCCCTATCGTCAAGTTCTGCTAATATTGATTTCGCTAATACTTTTTGAACAGGCTCTTTTGATATTGAAGGAGTAGTTATAATAGTTGATAACTGACTGATTAATTCTCCATCATCACTATCAATAAGATCTTCATTTCTCTTTAGATCTTTCAAAGACGAATCATCTTGAAAATCATCTTCAGTAATTCTTTCGAAAAGATCTTCATTTTGTTTGTCAGATAATTTTTCTCTTACAGAATCAGGAGATTTCCCTGCTTTTATTTTTCTGATATATTCATCAGATAAAATTTTATTATCTATCACTCCTCTAATAATATCAAATTCAGATTCAAGAGATTTATTAAGATTTTCTAAATTTTCTTTAACACCAAGATTTTCATCTATAGTTTCTTTAAAAATCTTGTTATGCAAATCATCCCTTCTTTTTTCAAAAGAAATTTGATCTCCCAATTCTTTTTCTTTTATAGATACTTCTGCCTCAGGCGTTTCTACAACTGACCCTTTAATAGGTTCGGCTTTGACAGGCTCTTCCGCTAATACGGCTTCTTCGGTTTCTTTGGTTTTTTCGCCATCTTCTTTTGGTTTTATGGTTTCTAATTGATCTTTTGTTAATAATTCACTAGCCTCTAATGCGTTAGCTATGTCTTCAGGAGGATTCTTTATCTCTAAATTAATCTCTCCATCTTTCACCTTCTGTACAAAACCTTCATCATTTAATCTTTGAATAAGCTCTTCATTCCTAATAACATGCTTATCGTCAATTTTTAATACTGTTTTTCCGCCTTCTTCTATATTAAAATCTAAAGAAGATACTGGCTTTTCAACAGCAGAAATCTCTTGTTCTTCAAACACTAAACTTATCTGCCCATCTATCTCATCAACCTCAGTTTGAATATCATCTCCTGCAACTGCTTGAACAGCTTCATCAACATGAACTTCAGATTTCTTTTCATTTAATTTCTTCTTATTAAAAACAAGATTAGCTAATTTTATTTTTGAATCTTCATCCAAATTCTTTGGCAACCCATCAACAACCTTCTTATATTCAGTTACCTTCTCTGAAACTTCCTGTAACTCTTGCTCTGTGAAATCCGCTTTTAATTCATCCCTATTAAGAAACTCATTAAACTTTTCTAAATCTCTTGAGGCATTATATAATGCTGATTTCTCCAAAGAACTCTTACTTTTTATACCCGGTGCTGAAGCCATGCCGGAAACAATCGTTGTTAGCAATAGTAATTCTTTAATATCATCCTGAGTAACGTTCACATCAAATGGATGATCCTCATTTCTTTTATTAAATAAATATTTAACACTAATATCTCCTATTTCCTGAGAAATCTCTTGCAAATTCTCGCCAAATATTTCTTTAGCAACGAATTTAGAATTATTCTTTATTGCTGTTTTTAAATCAATACCATCCTTAATCTCTTTCACAACCTTACTAGTAAAGCCTCTTTTGGCAACTTTCCCTAATAAATGTTGTTGTGGATTTATTAATTCTAAAACAGAAGTCATTAAAGCAGAAGATGCAGCAAAGTTGTTAGCTTCATCATCTGATAATCCTAAATTCTTTGCTTCTTCAAAATAATCATTATGTGTTTGAACAAATGAACTCGCAACCAACCCTACTTTTCCTGATAAATTTACTCCTGCACCTAAAGCTCTTAATCCTCCACCTACGAATCCGCCACCTTCAATCAAGGCTAACATTTGAAATAATGTCTCAGCAACTTTAGGGACTAATTTCTCTGTCTGTATTTCTCCATCAATAACAAGAGCCCCCTTAAACGCTGAGGGTGTCTTAAATATACTTCCAGACTTCTCTGTATCTAAATATGAATTAGACCAATCAGAAACAATCTCAGCCATTCCTGGTATATATTCTCCAGGAACTAAATCTTTAACTTGCGTAAGACCAAATTGAAGTATATTATTAACTAAATTAACAGCAGCTCCGCCTATAGGAGCGACAACTTGTTGGTAAAGAACTTCTGCTTTTGCTTTAGCTCCATCAAAGTCAGGTAATAACGCTTTTGCTTTAGCTAATTTATAAGAATCATCCACTCTTTGTTGTGCACTCTGCTCTTTTCTTAACCTTTCCCTTATTTCTGGAAAATCAGTAAGCAATGTTTTAAACCTATTATTAAGCCTATCTTGCTGTTCTTCAAAGTTTTCAACCAAAGCTATCTCTTCTTCAGTAGCATTTTCTGCTCCTTTAGAAATGATTCTATCCATTTTAATACCAACTATATCAGACTGGTGCTGTAAGGCTTCCTGTAAGAACTTTAATTCATTCTCCTTTCCTTTGAAAGTCCCTGCAAATATTTGTCTTTGAATATCCTCAGCCTTATCAGGATTTTGTTTTTCAAGAAACCTTAAATAATCTTCCCTTACCTTACTTAGGTTAACTCCGATTAAATCTCCTTCTTCTTTTGAAATAATATCTTCTTCAGGATTAAATAATCTTGCTAGCTTTTCGGCCTTTTTTTCATCAAATCCTAAGCGAATTAACTCATCCTTCTTTAAATTAAAATTAGCTTGCTGTATTGATTTTGTTACTTCCTGAAATTCTGAACCTAAAACAATATCTAAGTTCTCGGCAATTTCTGAATCTAATAAATCTTTCTTACCTTTAACCCTCCTCAAAATAAACTCGGCAGAACTGGCCAAATCTTCATCTTTTGTTTGATCAAGTATCTTTTGCTCAAAGGCTTTTATAGATTCATCAGAATCTAATGCCTTTAAAATATTCGGATCTAAATCAACTCTCTGAGATAAATCCCTTTCTAATTCTCTTCTTTTATTTAGAAATTCTTGAGAGATTACCACTTTCGGTAATTCAGGGGCAGGAGGCCTATCTTCAGTTTTGAATTTAGAAAAATCTACACTTTTAAGAGATTCTTGAATATCAAACTTCTGCCTCTTTTTTAATTCTTCTCCTATAGGTAATTGACCAGGAGCGAAACTTACTGTAGGCTCAATCTGATCATCTCCCGATATACCCGATGTAGAACCTGCCAATTCTGAGGTAGAACCGACCAACTGCGATGTTGATGCTGACGGAATACTCTCTTGAGGTTGAATTTGAACTTTTTTTTTTAAGAAATCAACCACATCACCACCTGTAGTTGTTTGTTCTTTTGCAGGTACAACACTACTTGGTAAAACATTCTTATCTATAGTTTTAACATTAGTTTTTCCTCTTAAAAACTCGGCTGCTGAAATTTTATCTCCTTCAGGCATTATTTATTTATTTTTGCTTAAACAACTGATTAATCTCTTCTGAAACTTCATTACCAATAGAAACTTCAAGACCTAAAGCTCTTGCTTTAGCAAGGGCAGAAGGAATGCTTGTTGCTCCATGATCTTCTATTAAAACCTTAAATGTCTCTATAGATTCTTTAATATTCTCTCTCGTTACATTTAATCTCCTCTCAACAGCGATGTCATTTGTATTCTTTTCAAACTCATTAGCAATATTAGGGAATAATGATTTAAACTGAGCCTTATTGTTATCATAATCTATAAATTCTGTACTAGCAGCTTTTATTACATCCCCTTCATCATCAAGTTCAGGTGCAGTCTCAACTGCAACGGTTCTCCTTTGGTAAGGAACTCCATCCAATTCATAATCCGTAGTTCCTACTTCAATAATACGAACATCTTGAGACCCCTCTAAAATTGTTGTAAGCCCAGTATTAGGGTCTATAATAGATAGTCCTGTCATTTTTACAGGGTTTTTTCTTTCTCCAACAGCTATTGTATTTTTCAATAACTTATTAACACCCCTTGAATTAACAACTTTACCTTGTTGATTAACTACAATATCTTCTTTTTCCTTATCTAATTTTCCCCCTTTAATCTTAGGCTTAGTCTTAAGTCTCTTTGTAACTTTATCTGTTCGACCTTTTAAAGCAATTATTCTATTAAAAATATCATCCTCACTCAAATCTCTATTTCTAAATGCAATATTTTCTTTTATAGCTCTCGCTTGTTCTCTCGCTCCATCCTCATATTCTTTTCTCTCTCTATCCGAAAGAAGCTTAAAATCTCCAAAATCAGATATACCAGTCCTTTTAGTTATTTCTCCTTCAATATTACTCAAAGTCTTATTATCCTTAAAGAATTGATCTAAAGTCTGAGAAGTTTGTAATTTATCAATATCACCTCTTAGTGAGGTTACGGCAAATATATCTCCGGAAGATAAGTTCTGCTTTATTCTATTAGAAAGTTCTTCGCTTTCTTTAGGAACAAATTGATCTCCAGATTCTATAGCAGCATCTATCTTAGCCACTTCATCAATTATCTGATCCGCCTGAGAGGCTAATATGTCAAGATTATCCATTTGCTGAATAAATTCTCTCCCTATCTTAGTCGCTGGATTTGTTAAAGCAGCTATTCCTTTCACTCTATCTCCAAACTGCTCTTCGGCCCTTTTTATGAAGATATCAGTAAATTCATTAAAAGTCTCATTAAGATTTTTATTTAATCTTGGATCCTTGGTTAACGGAGCTTTTCTTAACTTAAATTTATTTGCATCTTCAGCTTGCTTCAATGCCTGAGCCTGCCTCGCTTGCTTCTGTCTTTCAAAAGCAGCAAATGGTATATTACCGCCTCCTGCAACGAAAATTGGCTGAGAACCAAGAGTTTGGCTTGATGAAGTACCTCTTAAAATCGGCTGATTTAATGAAGGAACAAATAATTCATTTGTCGCATCTATTATAGCTGGTGTTTCTCCCGCTAAAGGATCAACTTGCCTATTAATCAAATCTATCTCAGCTTGAGATACACCCCTGTTAAATTGACCTGTAATTGAAGTGTCAATAATACTCCCTAAAGGAGCGGTAGTTAATTCCTGCTCTGTGGGAAGTATTTCTTGATTAGGAGGTAAAACTAAATCTTCATCTCTTGGTAAACCGTTTGCCATTTATAAAAAATTAAAGCTGAAAGCCTGTTCCTAATTGACCAAAACCACCTATACCATTTGCTCCTGATAATCCCTGACTAAAAATTTGTTCAATATTTGAAGGGGCTATTGCAGAAGCATCTCCTGGAGCTGCAACGGTTTGTCCTGCAAGTATTTGTGGTGATTGGGTAAACCCAAACCCTCCTTGAGGAGCTAATCCAGCAGAAGCTATAGGCGTGTCAGCTCCTCTACCTCCTAATACCCCTCCTAATTGAGTTGATAGTCCGGGTAAAGCCCCTAAGATGTTCTGAGTTCCTTCTTGTGTTGCTTGAGCAGATTCTCCTAAAGCCTGAGCCCTGTTTAACTGCTGTATATCTAATTTTCTTTGAGAAATTCTATTACCTAATTGAGCAGCTAAATTTTCAAAGAATGGCAATCTCTGCTGTGACTGTGTAAAAGCCTGATTAGAACCCTGCTGAATATTTCTTTGAGCTCTCAATTGAGCAGCAATAGTCCCCCCAACATCTCCTCCAGTAAATTTACCCAACTCTCCTTTAGCAGTCTGTCCAATTTTCTGAATCTCAGAAAGCCTCGATTGAGTCAAAGGATCAGTACCTTGAGCTATTTGTCTTTTAGTTCTTTCAATTTCCTGAAGCTTTGCTGCCTGAGCGGGATCTACCAACGGTAGATCTTCCACTCCTGATTTCTTTATTGCTCCTTCAGCAAGTCCTCCAAGCGAACTACCTAAACTTGCTCCTAATTGAGTTCCTGCGGGTCCGCCTATTGCCGTTCCTGCAACTCCGCCTAATATTCCGCCTATAGCTGATCCTACTGCCATAATTACTTAATTATTTTAAATTGTATAACCGTATCAACGACTTTGAAATCTTCCGCTAATTTATGAATAATTTTACAAATTAACAACCTATCCTGAACCCTATCTCTTGTGTTGGATACATTAACATCCTTTCTTGGAATAAATTGTTCCCATCCGTCATATCTTTTAAGATATAAAGGACCTTGTGTAGCTTCATCTAAAGTACAGAGAAGATTCATGTCTTCATCGTAAAATTCTATAGCTGTTGGCTTCATTTCGTCTCTTCGGCCCGAATTTACCCCTATCCGGATAAACTCTTTTTCAAATGCTTGCTGAGGAGCGTAAGCCGTTAATAATTCAAAAATAATATCATTACCATTGATTATAAATCCTTTCTCTAAAATATACCCCTCTAAATCCCTATATCCATAAACTTCATTATCAGAAATCACATAATTATCAAACCGGTAATCAAATGTTCCTTCCCATGTCTGATTCTCATTTCCATAAACAAATAACTCTCGTTCTTTCGGTAATGTTCCTTGAGATGGAGAAAAAGGTATTTCAGGATCATTCTCAATATCCAGCCAATATTCATTATGATTTTTATTGATTACACCAGTCATTTGATTACTATATCCATCTCCGAAATTCAATAGGAATGGCCTTAACTTAGCGTAATAACCACTTCTTCCAATATCTTTTATTTGATTCTCAAATAACCTATAAACAGATTGTTTGTTTGGGAAAAATAACACCTCTCCTTCAACCATTCCTGAATCTGAAGCAAATCCAATATTTCCTTCCCCCATTCCTCTCCACATTTCATCACTAGAACCTATAGTCTTACTTATCCAATATTCACCAGAAATAAATACATCTGAAGATACTTGCGTTAAGTCATCTCCAGAAATACTTGATAATATTGATTTCTTAGTTAATAGCAAGCATACCCCTTTCTTTGTGATAGCATATAAATTCTCTCCTTTTCCGCCCGTTTGAGTATCCCAAGCCTTTTTTATCTCACCTTGATCATCAGAGATATCCAATTTATTCAAAGATGTAAAAGTCTTTAACCCAGGAGAATCCTGAACGTTAACTGCTCTCGGGAAGCTCCATACTATCGCGGTGCAAAACTTATTCTCTTCTGTAAATCCAAAATCAGGCTTACTAAAATATTGGATAGGACCATCGTAAGAATAATCTATATTAAACTGCTGAAAGAACCTAAACCCACCTTTTGTCCAAATATCAAATTCATCAGGATAGTCAGTATCATAATCTTCAAATACATTATTATCAACAACGCTTTTACTTGGGTTCCATCTATTAGGTCTAATCACATAATTTGTTAATGGGAAATAATCAGTAGTATTAGTTCCTTTGTTATGTGCAAAATGAGTAGATATCCTGCTCTCGCAAGCAAACATCACGCACAACTGCCTTAACCTTCCTAAGGTTCCTTTTAATTCATCTTGAACCTTATTTGGACCATCTGTATCCGTAAGGATATAATATCTTGGATTTGTAGTGTATTTCCTGAATGGAAGCCCCATATTAAAATCCATTGTTGTCCCTTCTTGTATGAAATTTTCACCTAAACTACGAGTTACTTCAGATTCTCTATCAAGAGGAGAGAATACTGCTTCCCCAACTGTAGAATCACCACCAAAAACTCTTAATGGCTTACTCTTATCATATTTAACAATTATTTTATCCCCATCTTGCGGGTAATAAGAAGCTATATCAAATTTAATTGTAAAGTCCTTATTACCAGTATTTGTGTGCGTGTACAATCCTTTAACTTCTATTCCCGGTGATGGTTCATAAAATCCATTAGTTATAATATCATTTATAATAGCCGTTATCTGAGCAACAGTTCTGAAGGTAACATTTATCCATCTTTCCTGAATCCCATTAGAATCTTCAATAAATAGGAATAAATCATCACTAGCAAATGCTCCGCCTGAAGATAAATCAGGGATACAATCTTCCCATCTCTCATCAACAAGTAAATATTCTTGTGTAGCAGTTCCATCTCCTATTCCAATAATGCTTTCAAGCTTTTGAAAATGACCAGTAGATTTATAATTATCAACATTTAAATCTCTTATCTCTGCTCCTGTCTGAACAATATTTATAATATACAAAGGTTCAGTCCAATCTTTCATCTCTTGATCCTCAAAATCAGTTTTGCCAGCAACAACTGTAGTTTCTTTATTATATATAAGATCACTAACCTCTAACTTATAATAAACACCTCTTCCTTCTGTTGTTTCTGTGAAATCTGAGAGTGTAAATAACTTATTTCCGTCTCCTCCAAAAGCATCTCCGGCAGCGGCATCACCATCATTTCTATATCTATTATAAGCCACGAACCTCTTCCCTGCTGAACCTACCCCCATTGATGCAGATTCCCCAGGATTTATCTGCCCCTCGTCATGCAGCATTCGAGCATATAACATTAAATCAACATTTCTGTCTCTTTGATCTGCAACCGTAACGTCCTGAAAATTATATAATTCAGAAAAGAATCCTAATGGCGAAACAAGTTGCACTGAATAATTAGAAGGACTATCTTGAATATCCTGCACAACATCTGCCGGTATCAGATTAGAATCTATATCTGGAGAATAAAAACAAAATTCACTTCTATCTTTAGATCCTGACCCAAGATTCACTGCAACACCAAAATCTGCTTCTCCTAATGAATAAAACCCTAATCCTTGACAAACAACCCTGCCGGCTGCCTCTGTTCTTACTACAGAAAATCCTTTTGCCCAAGAAGGGAAATTATCTACACCTGATACAGCAAGCCCTTTTGAATAATAGTTTGGAGCAAATCCTTGTGGATTATAATCCAAGTCTGATGAACCATCATCAGCATGCGTGTTAACCCTATAATCGTGACCATCTACAGAATCATCATCTTCTGTTGGTCTAAATGGTTTATATCCAACTTCTGATGAAAGAACGGTAGAACCTTTCCCAGAATCAGGACACCCAAAAGAGTTTACTTTAGCTTTACCTCTACTACCCTTATTCAGTATATTTTTAAAGCTACAGTCATCACTTTTGGTAACAGAATCTTCTAAATCAAACACTTCAAACGTCTTATCTACTGTTCCTGTCACTGTCGAAGCATCTGGAGACCCTAAATATGAAAATAGCTGAGAATCCCCATCCAAAGCATCCCTTCTGTTTGGAAATTGATAATTCTCAAATCCAGGAATAGGAGAAGAAAATCCAGATGCTCCCACTCCATCAAATAGATTTATAGCAAATCCATATTTTTCCCCACCCATATACTCTTTGTAGTAAGTATGATTGAATGGATCATTATGCCCTTGTTTGAACAGCTTTTGAACAACAGGAAATGCTTTCTTACCATTAATTTCTTCAAATGTAAGATTAGCTTCTTTGGATGCTGTTTCAATATTCATTAAAACCAACCTCTTATCATGGTATCTAATTGCTTTTGCTTTTTCAATAAAAGATAAATCATTTACTTCTTCGGCCTCAGAAATAGCGTCTTCAACATTTGACTCAATAGGGTCAATCCAGTCTAAAACAGAAATATCACCATTAACAATATCAATCTTTGCAACTATCAGAGAATCAGGAGTTAAAATGTTTGAAACACCTAAATTGTATGCTTGCCTCCGTATCTCTATAAAATCATAGTTTAAAATATTATTTATTCTAAACCTTATTTTTATACCGTATTTTGTTTTGTGACTTATGTCAGCATCCTTACCATAAGTTTTTATGGAAGGAAAAGGAGTGCTTGAATCAGATAAATTCTCAACAACAGGTATCGGAGGTGTTGCCGGGCTCCAATTAGCCCTATCCCCATCATCAGTAACATATCTTATCGAATAAATATATTGACCTATAGGAAGGCCGCCTCCTCCTCCAATATTAACTAATTCTCTAAAAATAGGAATGTTTAATGGCTGTTCTAAATTAACTGTATATAGTGAAGGGTTAAAATCAGCAAAGTACTTTGTAGGGGCTGAAATCAATGAATCCAACATATCTTGTATGTTAAATATCATTGGAGGAGTATTGAAATCAGTAACAAAAATCTCTCCTCCTATACAACTCTCATTTTTATCGTGTTGTAATGGGAAATCAACTAAAAATGGTATATCAGGAGATTTGGCAACAATAACTCCGTTTATTCTTATAATAGGGTCTTCGGCCCCGTTTTCATCCACCCAAAACTCTATCTTGTTATCATTTATAGAAGAAACTCCTATATTTTTATAATCTCCTGGTAATGCTGGTGATGGGGCTGGAAATGTTAATTCTTCACCCTTGATTTTCTCTGCTGCTGCTGCTTTCCCTTCTATAGAAGATACCCGAAGGTTTCTACCATCAAGATATTCGCCACCTTTCATGTCGGCACCAAGGATTTCCTTATCAACATCTTGATTCGCTCCTTTGTTATTGGTTCTTATATCTTTAGGATGATTCTCTTGCTTCATTACGAACTTTAATAATCTAACCTACCGATATATACATTTATGTCTTCTCTCTCTTTACTGTCAATATTCTTAGCCCTATATAAAGCTAAATCCCAATAACCGGTAAAAGGCTTTCTTAATAAATTATTATTCATACTCCATAATGCCTGCCATTTACCTAAATCAGCTACCGCTCTAGCCATTTTGATCTTATAAGCGACATCTAACACCCATGACTTTACCGCTTCTCTAAAAAATGTAGGGATTATCGGAACTTCTCCAATGTCCGTACTAATACCATTATAAACAACCATTATCTTTTCAAACCTCGATATGGAAGAACTAAACATCATCATCCCATTCTGGATGTTGTAAAAATAAAGATCATTTATTGCAGAATCACTATCCCCAACAGCCCTTCTATTTCTTCCGTGAAAACTTCTACTATCATAAAATGGATCCCTATTATTCCATTTATCCTTAGCTACATAACCTACTCCTCCGGTAAAATAATTTCTTTTATGATACACTATCTGAGATTTAGCTATATTACACTTAGTCCCATTGAAAAGATATATCTGCTTAATGTTAAACGCTCCTTTAGGCATCTCCAACCTTAAATTACTTGGCACATCAAAATCTTCTGTTCTTTCATCAAAATAAGTGTCAAATGAAAGCTCCTGCAATGCCTGCTGAACTTGAGACACGTAAAATCCCTTAGAATGATCTTTGAAAGCCTCATCATCCACTGAGACTAAAACATCAGCAAGGATTTCATTTACGGATACATAATTTTCTTTAGAAGAGTTCATTATTTGTTTTCTGTTTGTTCTTGATTAAGTTCGTTTACACTCACAAGCTTGCTTGTTGGAACTGCCCCCGTATTAATACTGTCATTACCATCATTAATCCTTTCCTCTGGAATTAGCAATGAAAATCGACCAAGATCAAGAACTTGTCTCTTTAATATTATTAGCAACTCTTCTGGAAAATCAAAAGCAGCATCTAAATCAATCTCTGTCACCGGATCCAATGTTGCAAAAAGTCCTATCTCAATAAACTTAACATCTACTTTTTCTACTCCTAAAAGATATATGTAATCTCCTACCCTGTAAAAATAAGGGTTGTTAGGATTTGGTTCTTCATATTCATTGAAATACAATCTTCTTGATTTAGAAGGAGTCGTTCTACTAAATGTTACATTTGTAAACGGAGGAGGACAACCTTGCTTCTCTTCTTCTATGTAATATGAAATATATGATATTCCATTATCCCTATCGTAATCATAAATAGATGTAGGTAAAAAGAATAATTTTCTATTCTTTACCTCGTTAGGATTCTTATTCACGCTTTTGATTTCAACAGGAACATCAACAAATGTTGATAAAAACGCTCCAGAATCTCTTTTCCCTACATGCTGTGACTTTAATCTATTCCCAACAAGCAACACCCAATAAGCTATCTGTGTTTTCTGAATAATCTTATCATCAAACATTTGCTTTAAGTCCAAAGCAATATCATCAACTACTGACCTTAATAGTGTTGCCATTATATAACTAATTGTATTAACTGATTTACATCCCTATCTGTCACCGCAAACAAGGTTGTTTGATCGCCTTGTTTATGCGCTATAAAATTCAAAGCCTTTTGATAAATTAAATTAAATACTGTTTCCGGAAATTCAACAGAATCTCCTATTACAGTAACTTCATCTGGAACTTTAAGATAGGACAAAGAAACGAATTGAGAGGATATAGAGGGCCTTACTTCTACTTCAGATCCTCCGGCCAAATAACCAGTAGACCTATAATCCTGATGATTAAGATATGCATAAGTTTTAAAGTCATTTGAAAGAGTTTCATTCCCCGCAGTAAATATGTTTTTCCTATTCTCATTCCACTGCTCAAGCGTAAGCCGTTTTGCTGAATGATCACTGCTAGTAAGAGTAAGATCACCCCTATAAACAGACTTTGAATTATCTACTAAAGCAGGAGGAACTGTTACCGGAAAAACAGATGGTTCTGGAGATATATTTAATATCGTCCAAATTTTATGGCCTAAAGCTACTTCATCAAAATAAATTCTTGAAAAGCCATTAGCTTGCCATATCGAGTTCTTTATTAACTCCTTTAAATTCTCCTCAGAAAGCTTTTTGTTGGCAAATGCAGCGTTAAAAACTAAAACTATCCAGTCTATCGCTGAATTAATTGCCGGCTTGAAATCCTGATCAAACCTGTATCTACTAGAACCCTCAGCATCTAATGTGCTAGTCATTCTATCTACTAAAGATTGAACAAGAATCATTTGTATTTTTTATTGAATTAATATCTCTTTATCTATGATAGCCTCCTTAACTCTTATTTTATTTTGATCTTCTTCTTTCTCTAGTTCATCTGTTGCTTGTTTGTCGGCAATCATCATCCTTAACATGCTGATATCCTGTATTGGCTCGATACCTATTCCTTTCGCCATTGTCACTATTCTCCCTTGCCCTAGAGTGTTCAATGCCCCCATTATTCTTGCTAATTTGTGAGCTTTTTTAGCGTCTAATGATAATGTCTGCGTATGAGAATTAAAGAATATAGAACCATAAAATCTATGTTCTTTTAACCAATCAACCTCTTTCTGGCTATAACTTGTGTAAACTGATAAATTACGAAGCATTACTTCTTTACCACTGCCTTCTTTCTTCGTAGATTGATATTTAAATATTATTTTAGTATTAAAAGGAGTACTCACAGGATGACCACTTCTTATATCATCAACAATCACATACCCTACATTATGGGTAAAAAACGTAACGCCTTTTTCAATGTGATCTTCTAAATCAATTTCTGATTCATTGATATAGCTACCTTCGCCAAAAGCTTTATCACTAGAGTCATTACGTAATTCCTTAACAAGTTCTTTCATGTCACTAGAACTTGCTGAAGACTTAGTATTGCTAACAATGTCTTTTAATTGATTAAGCTCTTCCTGCAATTGTCTAACTGCTTCCGAACTTACTAATTCTTTTTTGTTGTTGTTTTCGTTTCCTTTTTCTTTTTTTTCGTCTGAACTTACTTCTTCTAATTTAAGGCTCATATTGTCTTATTTTTATATTAATAATAAAAGAAAAGAGCCGGCCGCAACTGACTCTTTTCTTTTCTTTTTTTTTTAATTCTATTGGATATCAAGATAGAACGATGCAGGAGGATTGTTAAATTCAATACTGAATTGAGCCTTAACCCAAAAGTCTTGAAAATTCTCTCTGGAACCATTCTTTCCTAATGTAAGAGTAGAACCCATTTCCATTTGAGGAATCCCTTTCATCTTCACGGGCTGAATAGTATCTTGATCTAACACAAGAACTTTTCTTTGCCATTCAGCAGGGAAACATGATTCTTCTTTAAACAATTCACAAGGAACAAGAACAAAGTTCTGTGTACCTAACTCGATTTTCTTCAAGTTTAACTTGGCAATTTCATCGTTCGGAGCATATCGCAATCCTGGGTGTTTATAGATTTTAGAAAATTCATAAAGAATTTCATCAGTTCCATAAATGAAACGAGTTCCACCTTCAGATTTATGATTTGTTGTGAACGCTAATGTCTCAAAAGCAGTCTTTAACCCTGCGGTTGTAGGGTTAGCGCTAGCTGATCCTGAATTAACCATTGTTGGGAAAATACCACCCATAGACTTAGCAGATTTGCTATCTGCCATTAAAAGCTCCCCTCTCTCTCCATTAAAGAATGAATTGAAAAGATCTACTCTCAATTGTCTCAATTTATGTTGTTTATCATTATTGAGATAATCTGTAGTACCATTGTTCAAATGCTTTTGCAACTCTACCCTCGCCCATCTTTGAGCTCTTGCGAAGAACTGAACATAATTGTATCGCTCTACAACTTCTAATCTTTCATAATTAGAGAATGAATCCATTCCATCAGATTCAATTGTAGACTGAATAGCGAAAATATCTCCAGAAGCAACAGCAGAAAGACCATTGTTTGTATGAGAATTAACTGTAATTTGATTGCCAGGACCTACAGCAGTTACAACCGCTTTAGTGTTGTCCGGATAGATGATAATCATGTCAATGCTAATGTTTGATACGGAAGCAGCAGTCACAGGAATTACTTGTGTCTGATTTGCTCCTGGAGCAGGTGCTTGAACCGCTACAATAGCTGTTGACTCTAATGGACTTCTTCCAAAAGTTTTTTCAAGATATTGAAATTCATCACTATTTCTATCTTGGAAAGGTTTAGAATAAAGCAATTTTAAAGCGTTATACTGCGCTGGAGCAGCATCAAAAATCGCATGTTTGATGGCTTTCGCCAATAATAATGACTCAGTAGGTGATAATTGTGACTCAAGACCATACTGAGATGACTCAGGGTTAGTGTTTACTAAGCCAAATGGCGCGTTCCCAACCCCGGGAGAATAAACTGTTGAACTCATAATAAAAGTTTTAAATTAATTAAAAATGTTGTACAGGATTTAACCCCTTCATATCATCAATTAACTTCTGAACTTCTGGACTTACTTCATCTTTTTGAGTTGTCGCTCTTTTTGTTGTTCTTGGAGTGTCTGACGTTCTCTCAAGAATTTCTTGCACTTGTTTTGTCTCTGCTCTGTTTTCAGCTATTTTTTTGTATTGTTCATATAAATTAAAGCCTTCGTTAGCCATCATTAGCTTCTGTGCCGCATCTACTTTTAAAGAACCATCTTTATTATAAAATGTTTCTGTAAGAGCTTCCGGCGTTAATGACTTCTTCATCTTATTAAGATACATCTTATCTACATTAGGCATTACCTCTTGTAGATTTGATATTGTCGCATCTAAAGATGTGTTATAAGCTTCTACTTTTTTCTTCGTGTCTTCGGTCTCTAAAGTTCTAATATTAGAAATCTTTGTTTGATCTGCCTCGAACTTTTCCTTAGAAACTTCCAACGCAAGATTAATTGATCTCTTTATTGACTCTTCTGCATCTTCAGATTTGTAATCCTCCCAGTCTTGTTCCGTGAACTTTCCTGGGAAATAGGAATTAATCAATTTCTTTGAATCTTGATCATCAATTCCTTTATTAAAATCTAAATTTGGAGTACTGTTTACTTCAGTCTTCCAATCACCACCTGCAAAGAACGTTGTTACACCTTTGTATAACTCTGGAGGCATATTATTGAAGATACGTTCGTAATTCTCTACCTTAGCAGTTACATTACTCAATCCTTCTAATTTCTCCTTATTTTCAGTAGAATCACTAATTAATGAATTTAAATCATCATAACCAGTATTTTCTTTTATAAAACTATCTATTTCTTTTTGATTATCAAAATTAACTTCATCTTTCTTTTCTCCACCTTTCTTTTTGATAACTTCTTTTCCGCCAAAAACAACACTTTCTACGGATAGTTCTTCTTTTTCTTTTTCTTCCTTTTCCTTTTCCTTTTCCTTTTCAGTAATCGCTGCTTCTTCTGAGGTTTGCTTTGCCAATAAATCTTTCCCTACTTCATCAACATTATCTACATTGACCTTTTTTTCTTCAACAACAGTAACTTCCTCTTTAGGAGTCCCTTCCATTTCTTTTGTAAGCCCATCCTTAATCTCATCCATTCCAATCATTCCATCCATAGCTCCTAATACAGAACTTGCTGCTTGACTAAAAGCACTCTCCTGAACTTGAGGAGTAGTAGTTCCTACATCAGCTATTTCTGTTTGAACCGATTCTGCCGGTGCTTGCACTTCTGCTTCTTCTTCTTCTTTGCTCATATTCTCATTTTTTCTTTAGATAACAAATGTAAGTAAAATTAATAAGACTAATCCTATTGCACTGCATTTTTCTCTGACTGTATAGCTTGATCAACAATTCCTTTTGTCGTTATCTTATCTAAATCATGCTGTTGATCGTCCTGCTTATCGAGCCTAATTTCTTGTTTTTGCTGATCAATCAATTGCTGCTCTACTCCTTGTTGCTGCTGTAATTGCTGTTGTAATACAGCTTCTTGCTCTTGGGCTGCTTTGGCTTGTTGCCTCTCTAATTCTGCCTGTTTTTTAGTATGACCTCTTAAAGCGCTCAATACTTCATCTGGAGTAGATCTACCAAATAAATTGGCGTAAACATTTTTATCAATAAGTTGCGATTGAAACAAAACATTCAATAAATTATTTGCATTATTAATTAATGTTTCCTCAGAATTTTCTCTTTTTATAAATACTCTAAAATCTTCACTCCTAATACCTTTGGACAATCTAAATACTTCCACACCAGAATCACCTGTTATTATTGCGAGCTCTCTTTCGTTGTCAATATAAAGTCTTTTACCTACAGTAGCTATATGCTGAAACGCCTGTAAGAATATCTGCCCCATCGCATTATAAAATGGCTCCTGCATTAATGAGCCTCTTTGAATTAATAACTCTGTAACTCCTACAAGCTGATCTGGCCCCGTGCTCTCCCCCTTTAAGCCTTCATTAACTCCTGTAGTTTGCTGTATCATATTCTGCATCACCGGCAAAATATTAAACAAATCATAAGTCCCTTTCTTAGGTGTAGCATCATAAGTCCCTACAGAATTTGGAATCCCTAATCCTTTTGTTCTTATTGTAATTGGCTTTCCGGAATTAATTGACCTTCGTAATTCATCCTCTCCTCCTTGCTCATCAATAGATCCTTTATCAATAACAACATTCGACCCTCCGGAATTATTTATCTGAGATTCTGCTACTGACATTATTCTATTTATAAATCGCTGAGGATTAATAGCATCATCAACAGGACTCATTATCTCTCCATCAACATATCCCCAACAAAAAACTTTAAATGGGAATTTTACGTTCGTAGGATCAAGATATTCTGTCTCTTGGTACGGCACAAGCCCGTGATCTAATATAATATCTGGTAAATCTCTTTTTGTTACTGTACCATTAGCATCTTTTGCCGATATAGCTTCTCCAGGAATGAAAATACAAAACCTAAGAACATCAACAAACATATTCCTTTTCTTCTCTCCCTTGAAAAGTTTCTTATTTTTTAAATTATCCGGAGGAGATATTAAATCTTCATCTTTATAATCCTTTTCGCCCTCAAAAACCTCTTTTTTGTTGATCTCAGTCAAATAAGGATATCCAAAATCATCCAAAACATACCCATACTCCTTTTTCTCTTCATCTCTCCAATAAGAATGACATACAGGAATCTTTGTTCCACCAACATTGACTTCATGTGTTGTAAACGTATTTATGTTCTTGCCAGTATCAGAAACATATCCTTCAATAGATTCTCTTTCGTCTTGAGTTAATGTGTAGGATTCATAAATATCTGTAGGAAGCATTCCAACACACTTACCCATATAGTCTGCATCAGATAAATCATATTTTTGAGCTGATCTGTCAAAGAAAAATTCTTCAGACTCTACAATCTCATATCTTTGATGCCCTCCTTTCTCGAACCCTTCTAACACCGCTACTCCTGATAGAGCTAAATTCTGAGAAATCCTTACTTGCTTTTCCTCAAAATTATTCAGTTCCTTTACAAACTTCATCATTCCATTTACACTATCGACATACCCATCAACATAAAGATTCTCAAATATCTGTTTAGTTTCTTCCTCTGATTCGCCTATTCCCTTATCTTGATCTCTGATTATATTTCCTAAATTTGGAAACTCCTCTGCAACTCGTGTTTTTAACAGTTGCTCTGCCAAAGCTGTTTCTCTCCTGTTTACAGCCTTGCTTGATATACTCTGAGCAGAAGCATTTATCTTCAACCTAATAGCGTTACCTCTATATTGCTCTACCATTGGACGGATTAAATTGTGAATAATCTTAATCCTATTCCTAGTATTCTTAGAGTCATCCATTAAGAAGGCCTCAATATCTTCTTGGTATGTCCACTGATCACCTTTATAAAACTGCTTGTTTACCTTTGTTTTCGCAATAAACTCTGAATGTATAGCGTCACTTGATTGAGCAACACAAAATCTCGCGTAATCAAGATGATATTCTCTAGTCTCAGTACTGTTTGAATCTTTATTTTTGATTTTAAACCTGTTTGGCTTATCTTGAAAATTATTTATAAAAAAGAACATAATATTTATTTACGTTATTGAATGAAATTCTTCTATTAAAGAACCATCATCGTATTCGTTGTATGATTCTCCGTCCTTTTCTTCTGTTATTCCAAAACTTCCTTCTGATTGTGATATTAATAGTGATAAATTCTTTGCTACTACTGAACAAGTATCTATATATGACTTTTTCTTAGCCCAATCTACTTCTCCATCCTTATTTTTAAATTCCGTATTCCCATCGATCTCTATACTGATTATCTTTTCATAATTCTGCATAATCTTCTCCACCATCATCTTAGCTCTTATTCTCGGCCCTGGTTCGTATTTTCTCATCTCATCAATCGCGATCTTCAGCTTCTCAGGGAAGTTGCCGCTTGAATATGCTCTGGCTATCTGATCTCTTTTATCTTTTGGATAAGAAAAATAAATTGCCGCCTCTGCCCTCTTCCTTGGATCTTCCTCACGTATAAGAGGGCTTGATTTACAGGCGAAATACCAACAAAAAAACATCTCATTTTTGTTGAGACCTATAAAAGCTTTGTTTTTATTTAATTCAGGATAATCACTCCGTAAAGACTGATTACTCTTTGGAGTAAACATTGACAACCTATCTACTACCTCTTTTTTAATACTCATTTATAATCTTTTTCTAATATCTCTACGAGCGAGATTTCCATTATGATCACGATAAAGCTCACTCTTAAATGTATAAACATCCTCGTCATTCTTTATCTCTTTTGGTTCTACACTAGAGAATGATAAGCTACAAATATAAGCAAAAACAGCAGCGAATAAAACATCATCAAAATATTTCCTCTTATCAGAAGTCCCCCACGTCTCATTTCCCGCAGCAGTAATAGTACAAGTAAATGTTCTTAACTGAATGAATAATTCATCAATCCATATTCTATCTCCATAAGCCATAACAAATTCATGGATTTTATTTATAATAAATTTTGTTCTTGAAGCCCTGTTGTCTATTCCTACTAACTGCCCTCCCCCCTGAAAATACTCCGGAAGTTCTGTTCTATATACTAAACTATTGTAAAACCCTTTATAATCTACATAATCAGTATATGCTGTTCCAATATTAGATTCCACAAGATCTCTCACACCTATCTTACGAGGCCCCTTGCGAGTATCATAATACAACCCTAACAGCATTGTCTGCAAGAAAGTGTGCTTATGATTTAGATCCCTATAGTTAACTATTGCTGAGATCGTTTTACTCTGAGCGTCAAAAATTACAGCAGCCATCTTTGAATATCCGTTATCAGTCATAATTGGATCCGTTCCTTTATAATATCTGTTTATCCATTTTTCTTTAGGATGCATGAATATCCATGCAGATGACCTACTATCATTATCTTCAGTCGGAACAAATGTTGCTCCTATTATTTTATATGGTACATCATCATTTTCATTTGCTACTACTGAGGTATCATATATAGGATCAAAATATCCTGATTGAGGCCGTACATTGTGATCTAAATTCCTTATTCTTTCTAAATTCTTATTGATATAATCTATAGACACTAGTGTCTTGGAAGAAGTAAGAAACATATCTTCAACTATTGAAGGATAGTGCTGCCTGAAACGAACCGTTTGCTCCTCAATATTAGGGCCTCCAGTGATATAAACTTTCTTTTCACTCTCATACATTTCTCTGGTCATACCAGGTCTTGTTGTCCAATCAAAAAATAGGGGAACAATCCCGCTCGAATATTCTCCTTTTTTCCACGCATCCCAAGTTTTATTGTACTCTTCTTCATAAACTTTACCGCTCTTTTGCATATTTCCACCAGTTCCCCAGGCAATAATCTGCCTTTGCAATACTAACTTTTTAGTGGTCGGATCTTGCATAAACATTGTCGGTCGAGCTTCCTTCATCATCTTCCCAAGGATGCCTATCATTCCAGCTTCATCAATCATTACAAGCTGAGGAGACCCACCATTAATAGCGTTTACTGATGGAGCCACCACTTGCAATTTAGACTTCACTCCTCCAAGAGTACCTTTTTTACCAGACTTGCTACTCAGTCTAAATAAATTATCTCTATCATTACTAACCTCCGGCTTCATCCATGGAGGGAGCTCACCAAAGGGGAATTTTATCTTATCCTCAAAAATCTCTATACCAGATTCCTTATCCATGGTGATAAATTTTAGGAAGAAGTTTTTAGTGAAAACAATTTTCTTTAATGCACAACCTCCTAACGTAGATGTTGCTGCTATCTGCCTCCCTTTTCCTATCATCATCGAATAACCGCAGTCAAACATGTAGCACATCACTTCATGCACCTTCTTAGCGTCATACGTTCTTGCTCCGGAAGATAAATCCCCTTCTTTTAGTATTAAGTATTTATTTAGGAAATACAAGGTGTTTTCCTTACACCTATGAAACTCTCTTAAAGCATACTCTTTCCTGTCTTGGTTATTAACCTGATTGTAAAGAGTATCTTTATCCGCCAACCATTCTGTAGCTTGCTGAACATAAAGATTTAATTTTTTATATTGGATTCTTTTTTGGAAACCTGAATTAATGCTGTTTACCCAATCTACAAAATCTCTTTGATGTTCTGTTTTTGAAACCGGCAACCAATCTTTCTCGCTGATTTCTAAATCACCTTCGTAAACATATTCGCCTGCTTTTGTTAACTCTGCTCTTTGTTGTTTTGTTATTACAGCATCATCACCGACTTCCACTCCTTTAGGGAGATGAACAATGTCTACTGATTTATCAGCTTCTTGGGCTCTTTCTGTTTTTACGGAAGTATCTGAGGTAATTAAAGTGTGCTTCTGTCTTACCGCCTTTAATTTTGGGGTTTTGATGTATTTCTTCTTCTTGAGAAGCTCTATCTCCTCCTCTGGAAGTTGCACGCCTTTCTCATGCAACTCAAATAGAAAGTCAAGGTGGTTTTCTGTTACTACCCTGTTCTTAACTATTGTTGCTGTTACTTTTTTATTTTTCTTCTCTCCGCCTTTTTTTTCTTCTTTTTCAATACTCATCTTACAAATAAAAGAAACCCTGCCACTGTACGCTTATATCAGAGGAAGGGTAGGTTTACTTAGAGGGTGTATCTTACTTTTTCTTTTTACTCTTGGAAACAGTTTTTGTTTTTTTTGGCTCCTTTTTTCTTTGCTGTTGTTTTAGCTACCACTTTCACTTTCTTTTTGCCTTCTGCTTTCACTACAACTTTAATCTTTCCTGCTTTCTCTACCACTTTCACTTTTTTGATCTTGACAGGTTTTCTCAGCTCAATTAATTCATTCACTGCATCAACACATTTCTCGTGAGCATTAAAATAATCTCTGCTCAATTTCATAAATTGCATTATTTCCGGCCGAATAATCCTTTGATACTCTCTAACAAGTTCTTTATCAGCAAACTTATTCAATTCAAGCATAAGAGATGTTAGCGCTCCAGATAATAAAAAATCTTGCGTAGACTTATCAAATCCATCCTTCAAAGGAATTTTATCCCTAAAGATCGGCTTCTTCGGATCGTACTTTGCAGGATCGTACGTATACTTAATAACTTTATATAAAGCATTTTCCATTTTACTTAAAGCATCAATAGCGTCTGCAACAACTGCATCCTTTTCTTCAGAACCAGTCCCTACAACGTGAGACATTACAGATATTCTGCTTAATTCCTTTTTGTGACCTTCAATTTTTCCTAGTAAATCATTTAATTTCATAATAAATATTTTTTTTGTTAGTAAAAGAAAAGGGGGCACTGTGCTTCCCCCCTTCGTTTCCCGAAATAGACCTATAGCCTCGTCAGATAACTATAAAAAAATTTCTTTCAAAGCAAAGATACTTTTTTTTCTTAAAACACAAAATTTGCGTACCTTTATGTCCTGAAAATATTTTCTAATTTAAAACTTTATATTATGAGTGCAATTTCAAAACCATTAATCAATAGTACTGCTGTTATAGGCAGTGATTCAGAAGCTATAGCAATTGAAAACATCGTAACTTTTTCTAAAGTTAGTATAGCTAATCCTATAGGGTCTTCAACTCCAACTTCACAAATTGTTTTTATTATGAAGTCTATAGATACGGCTCCACATACTGTTATTTGGAAATTCGTTGATGATACAGCTAGAGATGCTGAGTATGTAAAATTACTTGCTTTAGTTTCTACTGTAGTAGTGTAAATTTTTTACTTGTTGTTTGGAAAAGGAGAATTTTTTAAAGGGTTCTCTTTTTTTTTATGAAATATCTCTATATATTTGACGTGAGTTTAACCTCAGCATCTGACCAATATGATAATATAATTTCATTATATTGTTCTTTTGTATAAAATTTATTAGATATTCCGCTTTTGAAAAAAAAGCTACTTAATCTCAAATAAATTTTATGGAAAGAGGCTCAACTAAATTAATTATGAAACAGGCTAGGCTTCTGTAATTAAAAATACTACCTGTTCCCAAAACAGATTAATTGACACTAAAATATGTCAATTACCGTATTTTTAAAAACCCGAAGCTATGTTAACATAATAACTGTTATGAAACAAACCAACACGGTATATTTTTTCACGAGCAGAGGCAGAGATTTACATCATAAGCTATATGAAAATGTAAATCAATTTTTAATATCTCGGCAAGCTGATAAAAAAATATCAATTGAGGCCATCGCTGTTGGGTAGTCTCATAACAGGCATTATGTTAAATAGCCGCTGGAAATACTTGTAAAATCCATAGCTGCTACCCTTTTCATAATGTATTTAAATAA
>SDBU01000285.1_pt1 | contig 72546 bp, 107 predicted proteins | sample 2277071 | NCBI WGS metagenome assembly SDBU01 (sample SAMN10397929, study PRJNA504765) | marine sediment metagenome | isolation source: marine sediment core GS08_GC12, 126 cmbsf | place: Arctic Ocean: Gakkel Ridge, Loki's castle | collected 2008 | reverse complement strand
ACATAGACTTGTATAGCCTGCCCTAGATATTTCCGAGAAAACTCCAGAATATCCCGCCCTAGCTATTGATTTCTGCCGAGAATATGTAATACTTAGGTCATGAGTAACACACAGCCACACTTGAACGGGAGCGAAACGATGAACAACGACACATGGATCGCACTGGTAAATGAGGTACCTGATGACATCCGCGGCGAGGTGTTGGCAGAATTATTGCCGCTGGCCGTAGACGCTGTACGCCTGGAGATTCCACTCGAAGAGAAAGGGGAAACGTGGATGGTGGATGGAGATTACTTCGATGCTGTGGTGATTGTTGTGCCGGCGGAGAGCGAACCTATCGCTTGTGATTTCGACTCTCACGATTGGCCGGATGACTTTCGGAAGGAGATCGCCAAGGCCAAAGACGCATACTACGCTGCCCAACGCGAGGGATTCGACGCGGCTACCGACTGTTTCAATCCACGCCCGCGCATGGCGGGCGATCCTAATGAGGAAACGAAGTACGACGACGATCCCGACCCAGAAGACTTTTAATTGTGTAAACACCAACTCTTGCGGCTAATAGCGGCCGCGTGGCCTTACGCAACCTGCAAACTTCAATCCTAGGCAAGGAGTAGTGTAGGAATGTCAGCCAGCCCGTTCAAGCCGGGCTAAGGCCATTTGCTTCAATTTCCCCTTCCTCACCCTAACGGAGCGAAACGATGGTAAGAATCAGAATCGGCCGCAGAAACAGGAAAGCCAAGACATGGGCCAAGATCATCTCCGGAGTAGATCGATCTGCCAAGGGCGGCTACGCTATTGAGGGTGAATGGGTTGGTATTGGTAAACAAGAGGATCATCCCGAAGGTGCTCTCATTGCGTTGGCTGATAATAATGATATCAAACTGCTTGTTGTGGGCGAGGGGCAATCTGAAGACGGCCACGAAGGCGTGTTTCTAGCACACCCATGGATCAACTACCGTACTAATCTGCCGGACCTACTCGATGCAATCGAGGCATGTCTCGGCCAACAAAGTGATCCCAGAGAGATGGCAATCGCCGAAATCCTACGGCTAGCCGCAGAGCATGGGATTAGCCTCGATGATCTCCAAGGCGCGGCAAATGTGAGAGAGACTCAGGTTGGCATGCCAGTAGTATCCAACTAGTCTTCACAACAACATGAACAGGAGCGAAACGATGAAAGTCAAAATAAAAAACCGAAGTTACCAGTACACTCTGGTATCTACTGGTGGATCATCTCATAAGTATGGTGTATGTGAAGTTTGCAAAAAACACTGTGCTGAAGTTTTTTACCAAATAGAAAGAGTTCCTTATTCTGGTGGATACACTAAGCAAGGATGTACTAATCTTTTTGGGCATCAAGAATGCCTGCAAAACGCAAGGCGGATCGACGAAGGGACAACCTCTCTCCCCCGTCATGATTTCGACACAGGCAAAACACGCGTGTAAACACCCTACAACTGTACTTCCCTCTCACCCTTTTAGGAGCGAACCGATGAGCGAAACGAAACACACACCGCTGCCATGGGCAGCCCAACAGGGTGGCAACTGCTCCCGTATCTGGGGGTACGGTACGCAGCCACTGAATTACCCGGTTGCCGTCTGCGAACGTGATCCCATTGATATCAACGGAACGCATGAGGCCAACGCCGAATTCATCGTTCGGGCATGCAATGCCCACGATGATCTGCTGGTTGCCTGTAAAGCTATGGTACAGGCTGCTCAACAACGCGATCCAGCTTTGGGCGGCGTTGCGGCGACATTAGCAGAGGCCGCCATCGCCAAAGCCGAACGATAGCCCCCGGGGGGCAAGGACACAACCTCAACCCTCGCCCTATCCACCACGTCATGATTTCGACACAGGCAAAACACGCGTGTAAACACCCTACAAAATCTTTTTTGCACTAGGAGAGAATGATGGTACGCGAAGCTGTTATGATCGACCGAGCAACGTGGGATATCATGCTGGAGGATGTCGACGGCGACACCCAGGCCTACCTCCAGAACGAGTTGGATCAGTGGCAGGATTGCGGGACCTGTAAGTGGATTTCCGTTCGCCTCGAGGGGGGCCTAGGCCCGCTCGATTCCGAATCGAATCCATGCCCAATGGATGATAACCTGGCGATTGACGTCGACGGGGGGAATTGATTTGCCACCGTATTTCGACTGATAGAGAGGAGAAAGACTATGAAGTATGCTCTTGATTTTGTTGCTGAGTCTATGTTGCTTGGTGGGGTATTCACATGGCTAGACTACGTCTTCAGCCACAGCCTAGGAATAGAGGAGGGATGATATGCCAACCACAGAAGAATTTGAGTTGATGGCCAACTCACTTGCTCGGGGATATACGCCTCCAATTGAAGCATGTGCTGAGTGCCAATGTCCAGTGATATATGGGTATTGCTGTACCTATTGCGGCAATTCTGATCCGCTCTTGTCATTTGCTGAACAAGATAAGGAGAGCTAGCAATGATCACAACCCGCGAAGCAGCCGCAATAATTGGCTGCTCTATCCGCCAGGTAAACACCCTAATTAGCTCAGGTGTGTTGAAAGCAAAAAGAGACAAACACTCTTGTAATATCGGCCCTCGTTGGCTAGTCTATGAGCAGTCAGCTACAGCCTACGCACGTCTACCACAATCAGGCGGCTTCCCCCGTGGACAATCCAGAAAGTGAGATGTCTAATGAATACAAACGAACTCACATTAGAGCAGCGAAAGAAGTTTGGCATACGTAAGTTGAGAGAGCAAGCTCTGAGGCAAGATGACATTAGGGGATTTGCCCTCGCTGCTATGTATCCCTTGCGTGATCTTACTCAAAGCGAACGCAAAAGGGTAATACGCCAAATGTCAAAAATGAACGAGGTGTAGCGATGAACAAAGCAGAACTCCGTAGTGCTTTTAGTGCGATCTACCTTGCTATTCACTTTCCCAGAGACAAGAAGCCTAAGTCTCTACTGCACGCAACCTCGGGTTACCGGCAAGGCAGTAGAGCCAAGCCCCGGCACATCAAAGAGCTGGGGCAAATGACCCTAGAGGAAATTTTCGACTTGTGTTACACCTTCTAAACCAAAAACCAGGAGCGAATCATGCCTAAGAAAACCACCAAAAAGAGCCCTCTAGCAAAGGCTCTCAAGCGTCCCAAATGCACTGCCCCCCATCTTATCATCACCGCACGAGCAGGTACGGGTAAAACTACTAGTTTGATAGAGGGTCTGAAGATTATAATGGGCCAGCCCGCTGAGTTTACCCCCTCGGAACAACAAGCAGCTATTTGGCATGCAATGGAGCAAGATGCCAGAGAAGGAAGCCCCCCTCGTTCTGTCTGCTTCGTGGCATTCAACAAAAGCATTGCCACGGAACTGCAACAACGTGTTCCTCAAGGCTGCGAAGCTATGACGATGCACAGCATGGGATTCCGTGCAGTCCGTAACGCATTCGTACGCGTGAAAGTAAATAACTACCGCGTGCAAGACATTATTGCAGAGTTACTTGGCCAAGATATCCGCGAGCTACGCCGCACCAAATTTGAGGTTATCAGAGCCACGGAAAAGCTAGTAAGCCTCTGCAAAATGAGTCTCACCCTCGACTGCGTGGTAAACGACGCTGTCTGGATCAATGACGAGCTATCCAAACTTGCCTCGTATTACGATATCGATCTTAACGGCAACCAGTCTAAGGTCTTCGCCCTAGTGCCTAAAGTGCTGGAGCGGTGCAAAGACGTAGACAAAGACGGCTGCATAGACTTCGCCGACATGATCTGGCTTCCGGTGGTGCTGAATCTCACTATCACTCGCTATGATTTGCTCCTAGTCGATGAGGCACAGGATCTTAACCGATGCCAGCAAGAGCTAGCCCTAAAAGCCGGAGAGCGCCTCATTCTCTGCGGCGACGAAAAACAAGCGATATATGGCTTTGCAGGCGCCGATAGTGAAAGCATGAAACGTATGCACTCCCTGCTTGGCGGAAACGCTGGATCACCTGATGAAGGTAAACGAGGATGCCAAGTGCTACCTCTTACCGTTACTCGCCGATGCGGCAGAGCCATCGTCAAGGAAGCCCAAAAGATCGTCCCAGATTTTGAAGCCCATGAAAGTTGCTGCGATGGTTTGGTTCATACGGCAATATTCGCGGAGAATGAGGGAGAGGGCTTCAAGACAGAAGAGTTATCTAAGGTAAACTATCGGTGCTATGTAGGCAATGGAGACATGATCCTCTGCCGTTGTAACGCCCCACTAGTCTCTGAGTGCTTCAAGTTTCTCCGCGAAGGCCGTAAGGCTAACATCCAAGGAAGAGATGTAGGCCAAGGGCTTATCGGCACTATCAAGAAGCTGATGAAATCCGCTGGATCAGATCAGCAAGTAGGTGCCTTTGGCTCAAACGGTATTGCTCTCCTCGTCTCTTCCCTTGAAGAGTGGCTTCACAAGGAGCAAACGACGGAGCAAGCCAAACGCAATCCTAGTGAGGCTAGGCTAATTGCCCTACAAGACCGCCACGACTGCATTCTCTGTTTCACTGAGGGCCAAGACACTGTGGAGGGCGCAGTCAGAAAAATCGAGGATATCTTCACGGATGACAAAAACGGCTCCGGAATCAAACTCTCTTCAATCCACAAAGCCAAGGGCCTAGAATCAGATAGGGTATTTCTACTACAGCCTGAAGGTGCAGAATGTCCGCATCCAATGGCAAAATCCGCATGGCAACGAGAGGCTGAGATGTGCATCTTATACGTCGCTATCACAAGAGCAAAAAAAGAGCTTATTTACGTTTCCTAACCCAAGGGAGAAAGCGATGCAAACAGAACAAGTAATTATGCGAAAAGATTCCCGTGGTCGAGTGTTATGTTTTACGTGTGCTATCTATACCTCTTCAAGTTTTGGTGCTCCGGTAGACGGACAGATAGAAGAGATGATTATCACAAGATCAACTAGCACTCCTCTGGTGTGCAATAAATGCAAAGGAGAAATCCACGGGACCCTCGTGAAGAGAGAAAGCGATGAGACACCACACTAGAGATCCTACAAAACGAGCCGAGCATATTGCCAACCATTTGAAGCGTCAGCACGAAAGAAGGCTAGCAGAAACAGGTCAATCGCTGCTTGAAGACTGGCCACACTTTTGGTTGGAACAATATTCTCCAATACAAAAAGAACTCGCTGAAGATGAATTACAAGAAATTGAACACTCAGAAATAGGAGAAAGCGATGAGTAATCAGAGTGAACCTTTCGGTTGTGCTATCCTATTTGAGTTCGCCGCAGCCTTAGCCATGCTCGCTGTATGGGCGTGGTATAATGTAGGTTGCCCCTAAGAAAGGAAAAAGGAGTCATGAACCTTACATTAAATCTTGAATCTGCTGCCGTGTTACTACGTGCTCTTACCTATGGTGAGTGTGCTATATCAACTCACCAGATACGGAGCGGAGAAGCAAGGGTTATTCAGCACAATACCAACTTGCTACGCGAGCAGATATGTACAGGCATCTGCCGGCATGTCATAGAACACACAGCCAAAGAAGAAAGGGAAAAGCAATGAGCTACGTCAAAAGCAAACCGGCGCTTGAAATGTTTGTCAGGGCAAGGTTTCCACTTCCACAATTGCCTGCCTTGCCTGTGAACCACCCCAGCAAGGTACTGCGTATGCGAAAGGGCAAACGCCCTAGAGTTACTTCTGTAACCAGAGAACTGAGAGAGGATAAGTGATGGTCCAGCCAACCAAACCTAGAGAGGTGCAATGTGTGCTCTGCAACAGGCACCAACCGGACAGAGGCATGAGACAATCATGCATCTACTGTGGTGCCCATCCTCTACCTAGCTACATTTACATGGCAGGCAGTACATTTCACCCACTCTTCAAACCTAGCACAAAAAGTGAGAGGCAAAAGGCTCTACAAGCCAAACGCAAGAAAGCCCCTCACAGCATTTTCCCCAAACCGAAGAGAGTCTAAAAGGAGGTGATGAACATGGACTGAAATTGCTAGTAGCCTCTGCTATCTACCCGGCCATACTTAGGTCATGAATAACACACAGCCACACTTGAACGGGAGCGAAACGATGAACAACGACACATGGATATTGTAACGGTATCACTAAGCAAAACACTTATCAAGGAGTTGGAATAGTGGATATCGAGCAAGTACAAGCAGCGATTGGCCGTTATTACTCTGAGCGTTCCAGGTCTGCGGCTGAAACGATCGAAGAGCTGGAAGAGCTTGCGGAAGATATTGCGATGAAAATAGAGGGACTGCGAGAGACAATTAAGAACTCAGAGAATCCGATAGTCCCGCCGTTTATAGTGCCAAAAGATAATAGATTGGAGTACCAATGAAACCAACAAGATTTGACGACGGCCAGCAGAGATTACTTTTTGATCATGTCAAAGGAACACAAGTAGGCAGGCATAAGGATGGCAAAAAACAGAAACCCAGACAAGTTTCTTTCTGGTCTTTTTTCCACCAGGAGGGAAGCGAAGAACCACATAAAGTTGGACCCGAGTATCCAACAAAAGACGAACTACTTGCAGATGCGGATAGGTATGGCACGGAGTTTGGTTTTGTTTTGTAACTAAGTTGAAACTCCTATTGCTTGCCTTGGATTTGCCGTGACGAGCAGACGGGAGCCATACACACGTTTAGGGTACTTGATGACGCAAGAGAATGGGCCGCGTCAGAAGACATTCTGTTTTACATCTAGTCTCAAATGTAGAGGAGCGAAACGATGACTACTGTCGAAAAAGTTCACCTGCCTTTGGGGTGCAGTCGAAACTGATATTAGACTCCTTATCGAGGTAAGCCTCCTACTTCTAGGGGGCTTTTTCTAGGGCCTATAGGAGCCCCGCACGGCTTCCCTGCCGCTAAGGCATACTTTCTTGCCTTGAACCCCTCGGAACGCACAGAAGAGGCCATTCTCGCACGATTCCAGCCCAATAAGAGCCCTCCACCGCTACCTATGGGCCGGGCGGGAGCGAGGCACCCTACCCTAGAGGGGTCACGGTGGAGGGCATAAGGAGGGCTACAGAAGAGATACCAACGCTCCTACGTGCCGCTTGACTTGTTCCCTTGTATTTGCTGGGTCTATTGGGAAATAGATCACTTCGGATGATAGGAGGTGTGCATTTAGGCGCTTGTATCTTCCTGAGTATTCCGGCTGTCGACTCATCGGCTTGAAAGCGTGTCTCGCCGGGATTCCTGATTCGTTTAGTAGGCGAATTACCCTATCTTGAGTTTCTTCGGCCATTCCAGGTATTCTCAAGTCATAAACCCAGCAGACCATTCTAGGCGGCATTCTCCATTCATCTGGCGTTTCCTTATCGTACCACTCCTCCACGATCCGACGCTTAGCCAGGCTCATTTCTACATCACCTAGACTTCTCAGAATTGCCGAGGCGTGCAAGTTGCTCATCCGATAATTCATCCCACGAGGTACGTGTAAGAAGTTATGAGCATCCGTAAATCCACAAGACCGTAATTCTCGCGCCTTTGCTGCATGCTCTGGATTCTTGAAAGCGATCATTCCTCCTTCTTCTCCGTGAATGATTTTGTTACGGTAAAAGGACCAGCAAGCAGCATCCGTCTCTGGGTGTGGTTGTACCCCGTGAAGTTCCGCCATATCCTCAATTACTACTAGGCTCCTTTCTCTGGCCAGGTCTATAACAGAATCCATATTACATCGTCGACCATAGATATGCACGGGCATTATTGAGTCGCCAGGATCAAGAAACCTCTTCGGTATCTTACTTGTATCTAATAGCAAATTATCGTCGCAATCAACAAATCGAGTAGTCAACCCCGCGAGAGTACCAGCACGGGCACACGAAATCATTGTAAATTCCGGTATAAGTATCCAACCCTCAATATCTATTGACTCCAAAGCTAGATGCAATGCAGCTGAGCCACTAGCACAAGCTACTGTATTAGGTCTTCCACACCATTTGCCAAATTCATGCTCTAGCTCTTTGTACGCTTCCACGTTCCCACCCCCATCGGTTGTTGTTAGCATGAAAGTAGGCTATCGTCTTCTTTAATGCATCAGTCAGAGGTGTTTCTGGACCCTTATCAATCACGGAATAAATCTTAAAGTTATCGCTCTGAAGATGCCAAATTTCCCAGGGACGTATACGCTCTTTTTTCGTAACAATGTCTATCGGCTGAGAATCCCACATCATCTCTCCAATGAGGCGAGCCAAGTCATAGATAGAAATTACGTCTTGAGAACCTAAGTTGTAAACTTCTCCGAATGATCCCTTTTCTAACAGGCATACAGCCATTTGTACAGCATCGCCGGCGTACAAAAAGTCACGCGAGCTATTATTGCCTAACTCAACTACTGAACTTGCCGCAAGCTGTGAGATAATTTCTGGTACTACATAAGGATGTGTTTCACGCTCTCCTATGCAGTTGAACTGACGTAAGGCTATTACTGGGGTTTTTGCTTCATGCCATCGCACCTGTACCAGGAAATCAATTGCCGCTTTGCTTGCACCATAGGAAGAGTGAGGAGATATAGCAGCATCTTCTGAGATTAAGCCTTTCTGGTCTCCATAGATTTCTGCTGATGACACCTGCAAAATACCCTTGCACCCTGCCTCTTCTGCCGCGTTAATTACCTTGATTGCCCCGAAAGCGTTTACGTTGAACACGTGTATTGGACGCTCAAACGAGACTGGAATATATGGCTCTGCTGCATAGTTAAAAACGTACTCCACTCCATAAGCCTCAAATAACCTACGTAGGTATGACTCAGACCCCGTAATATCATAGTGCTCAAACTTGGTATCCTGATGCAAAAACCCTAGACGCCCAGTCACAAGGTTATCAATTACCATTACCTTACACTGGCGATCTTCAATAAGGTGATTGACGAGGTGAGAGCCGAGAAACCCGGCACCTCCAACAACACAGACGTTACAGCCGCTAATTGTTCTCATCTTTTCGCTCCTCAATTCCTAAGCGTTTCAACAAGTCGTCCCATGTAATCCACATAATGACGGTTTTATCCCCGCCATAAATTGATTGCCCTAACTCTACTTGCGTAAATCCTAAAGCATGATAAAAAAGGCTAGCTACTCCATTAGATGCAAGGCGAAACGCGAATATACTGTGGTAGGGTTTTTCCTTATTCGATTGTAACTTATCTATCATACAGCGATAAAGTTTCCTACCTAAGCCTCTGCCTGTCTCTGCTGCCTCGATAAACAGCATTTCAATATTTCCGCCTGTAGAGTAATGCCAAGCTATGTACCCCATATCAGAATCATAGATATACTGAGCATCTCCGTAAATTGAAAGCTTAGATAGAAGCTCTTCTAGTCTCCGCATGATAAATCCTCGCTATAGCCGTACCTAGAGAATACTTGTTTTTCTGAGGCTAAGACAGCTTCAGCAGACTCTTTAGTGTATTTAACCTTTTCCTCAAACCAAGGCAGACAGGCCCCTGGATTAGCAATGGGGGTCTCTAACAACTTATCTCTGTCAAAAGGCTCATCAACAGACATCAATAAAGCCTCTAGTCCCTGAGATAAAGACTCATTCCTAAGAATAGTTACGCCAACGCGGGCGAATCCACTCAGCAATTTCGTGAGAAATCCTGGATGGGCTAAACACACTAGGGATACGAATCCATTAAAATCGTCGCTTGCACAACCCATACCTAAGATCCAATTACCTTTCCACCCCTCATACTGTTTGTAGGCCCAGTAGGAAGCATACCAAGTGAATGGATTACGCACGATAGTAAATCGTAAGGAGAGAGGGTAAATACCCCTGCTGTCTTCAAAGTTTGCATGTTGGTTCTCTAAATCAGACCAAGGAACTCCAGATCGCGTTAGGGCATTACGCACCCATGTACCTCCCGTTTTGGCTGGATGTAGAAAAACTGTTTTGCTGCTCTGGAGTACTAGAGGCACGCGTCAATCCTCCTTAGTATGTCATCTACCATTCTCTGATCTGAAAAGCTGTGAGCAACCCATGCAGTACATATATGACTATCCAGATGTTGCGGACTGATTACCGCCTGCTTTAGCTTGATTTTGAAATCGTCATAACTAGTATGGTCAAAGTACGTTGCTCGACTTCCAAGATAGTCTCTTGCACCCATCCAAGGTGAGTCTGAAACCAAGCAAGGTTTTCCTAAATAATAACCCTCTAATAAGGTTAATCCACCAGTACTAGCCTCATAATAATGACTTACTAAGACTCTACAGCTAGCAACTGCATCTTGATATTCCTCATAGGTACAGTCGTGGTTTGTCATCCTATAAGGGATGTTCAATTCCATACAGGCTTTTTCAAACCAATCGCAATGAGGATCAGGAATCTTCCGCAAGGCACATAGAGCATATTCTTCGTCTCGTACGTTTTCGTAGTCCCACCAGGGACAGCAGGAAAGGATCACATAGCTATCTAGATTCCACCACTGCTTCGTACGTAGGCGCGTACATTCAGAAGGAACCCAAATTTCCTTAGCCTCTTTCAGCAACCGACCGTAGCGATGGTAATCGTATTCTCCGGGGCGAGGGTTATCCCAGACCCATGCATAGCAATCCCAATTATAGGCATAGAATACAGCTTGGGGCCACTGACTCAGTGCAATGAAGGTCTCTTCCATGGACCCTACTCCCATCCCTATAATCACATCGGGGGTAAAACCACTAGAGTAAGGAAAGCAAGTGATCTCCACTTGATGACCCAAACTCTTAGCATGAGACCAGTCTGGTAAGGTCTGATTTCTCGCGGGAATACTAAGCTTCGAGCAAACAAGAATATTCATGATAATAAAACCTCAACCGTGCTAAGAGTCTCCCTAGGCTCCAGCATCGCACGAAAAACCAACAACTTACCAGCTATCCTTAGCAGTTCCTTAGTTATTTTACCCCAAGCGTCTTTTTCTTGATTCTTGGCAACGCCTTCCACAGTCCTGCATACAGCCCAGTCAAAAGAATTGCTAGCAATCTCTGAAAGGTCTAGCAAGTTACACACCTGAAAGCTGTAGCCTGGATACCTTGTCTTAGCTACCTCAATGAACCCTAGGCAGAAGTCTACACCTAAGTAGATTATCCTCTGAGGCAAACACTCTACTAGCTCACCTATACCACATCCAGCATCTAGGACGGAGTCTCCGGGTACGATGTACTTGTGGCAAACTTCAATTGATTCTTCTCTTACCTGATCCCACTGCTCTTGTGTACCATCCCATACAGCCTTTTGAGGGTTGTCTGGAGAAGCGTCAAGTCGTTTCTGGTAGAACTCAGCACTAATTTTCATCCCCTAAAACCTCCGCGTATTGATTTTGCCACACTTGATAAGCTTCTGGAGTTTCGTATAGCTCTTTTCTCCAACCTCTTTGAGCGCCAATTCGCACGAAAGCATCCCAGATTGAACCTAAGTCTAGGGCAAATACATTAGAGAACATTCCGTGGATCTTCTGAGCAAATATTGCTGCCGGCAATCCTGCCGATATCAGATAGACGTAATTGTCTCCAATAGTGTTTACTTGATTTAACACCCCCTCAATTTCAGGAAAACAGTTTGGATATGACACCCCAATAAATTTGTCGTAATGTAAAAACCCTAACGCACGTAGATTGCTGTTAGAGATAATACACGTTTTCATCTGCTGTAGTTGCTTGATAAAGGGGACAAGACCACCGAGCCTTGCTTCTCTGTCCCACATATCCTTTTCAACAAACTCTTGCTGTGTGTGTTTATCAATCTCTTCTTCCATGCCAAGCATACGTAAAATTTCAGGTACAGAGAAGTAGAAATTGTCTGCTCGATAATTCAAAGAGAGTCTGAGTGCCTTGCACAACTCAGGAGTATATATGGTATCCTCCGCATTCTTAGACCCTACACGATTGCCAAATAGAGCAATCCATTCAGCATCCCCATACATTCCTTGACTGAAGTACTCGCTCCTAGCTAGTTTTTCCATATACCAACTTAATTGGTGGTTATGTACTATCATGGCAAACCTCTATCCGATAGACAAGTGGGTCGGCTTCCGTATCAACAAACACCCTTTCCCAATTTTCGCCGTTCCGGATTATTACCGGATGGTCGCCAATCATATCGAGCATTTCGTGCGGCGTATACTCGCATACATGATAATGATTTTCTGGTGGTCTTGGCTTGCCTGCTCCATTTGGTGTGGAGATCCATACTGTTTCTATTGCAGCATTGACCAGATTCTGTATTGCGTCTTTCGGGTTTGTTACGTGTTCGATTGCCTCAACGCAGACTACAACCTGAAATTTTAGGTCCGATGACTTGTTAATATCCCACACCTCAAAAGATAACCAGGGGTAAAGACACCTAGCAAATGCTACATTCCTTGCAAGCTTGTCCGTGCCTATAATTTGTGTTGCCACCCTAGATAGGATAGATGTTCCCACACCACTCCCACAGCCAGCTTCTAGTACTGTAGATCCAGCAATAACACGAGAAAGATGATAATAAATAGATTTCTGCTGGGCAAACATTATGCATCCGTGCTTCTCAAAAGTATCTAGTAGGTCAAATGCCCTATCCTGGTCTATTTCAGGATTCTTTTCCGCAGAGGTTATCATGTCTCCACTTCTCCAGAGCTTTCGGGTTGCTATATAGTTTACGCCTCCACTCTCTTTGGCTTCCAATACCTACGAAGGTATCCCAAATACTACCGCAATCAACAAAGAAGCTATCTATGATGTGTCCATATAGCTGGTCTATAATCAGTGCCGCACTTACTCCGGCAGAAACAAGGTATACGGCAGATTGACCGTATTTCTTAGCTGAGTCAACTGCGTTTTCAACTCCTGACTCTTCCATGTGCAAATTAGGAGAACTTATCTCTATAAATTGAGTGTAGTGTAAAAAGCCTAATTCGCGGAGGTGTTTATTGCCGATAATAACAACATTCATCTTCTGTAGCTGATCTATTAACGGAAACAATTCACCATTTTTTGCTAACTCATCCGTTACCATGTCCCGTTCATAGAATGGGCAAGAGACTTCAAACATATCTAACGTAGATTCTATCATTAGTGGAATTCCACTAAGCATAAAATAGGGAGATACCCACAAACATTTCGGTACAGCAAAAAGAAAATCGGGATCTCTTTGCCTCCTCACAAGAATACTAAGCAGTCTTTCTCCAGTCTCCTCATCTATTATTTGACCTAACCCAGTTGTATTCCCTATTTGATGTTTAATAATGGAAAACCATTCAGCGTCTGAGTAACCTGCAAATGTGAAGTATTCACTATCTTCTAGGCGTTTAATATAATACTGTATCGGCAACTCATGAATCTCGGCCATTAGAAAAGTTTCTCCTTAACCTTATCAAGCAGTTGCCTACACCTATGAGTATAGGTATGCTCCTGTAGAGTGCGGCTTAACGCATTTGCACCTATCCTCTTTCTCTCTGCTTCTCTAGGAAGGTAGCAGTCAATTTTGTTTTCCAGATCTTCTTGAGAATGGTAGTAAATAATTTCTTCTCCATCTTGGTAATGATCAGCCAGCATCTCACAAAATGGATGTAGTTGGAAACCCCTATAACCAGCTACATTGTAGACTCGGTTGCTCCAATAATTTGGCTTCGTAGGCGACTTGAGAGAAAGCACAATTTTAGACTTTGCTACAACTTTAGCAAAGTCTTCCTTGTATACCCATTCCTCCTTTCCTGTACGGGCAATAAATTGCTTTCCATAGACTTTGCTTAACCTCCTACATTGGCTCTTTCTGCCGGGTTGGTGCTGTGTAGAGCCGGCAAATAGAATAGGGTACCCTTGAGGCGATTTAAGTACTTGCTGGGGCAAGTTAAGCTCATCAACCCCCTGCATTAGGTGAAATACGTTAGCATTTCTCTCGGCCCAATAACCATCAGTACAGAAACCGATATCTGCCATCCTTGTAATACGTTCCAGGTGATTTGTGTGTCTGTTAGGAATGTCTAGATGGTGTATCAAGTCAAAAAACCAAAACACTTTTGGTACTTTGATCGAAGATAACCGCTCTGGGCTATTCCAATGATGATGGAAAAGTACGAAACTACACTCGTCTATATAAGAGTGATAAGGAGTATTTTCTTGGATACGTATTACTTCGTGACCTAAACTTTGAAGAGCATGGGTAATAGCTCCCTCGTCGTCGTTACCCCTCCCTCTATGGTCTGCTATGTATGCAATTCTCATCTGAAGCACTCCGGTATAGGGCCAACATACCTGCTTACCCTTGCTCCATGCGACAACTTATTATTATTTTCTGTCCAGGTCTCAAACTCAGCACGATTTTTTACATGATATCCTCTGCCATCTCCTTGCCCTTCACCTCTAGCTGCGTAATACCTGTGCTTCGGTCTTCGATTTTCTAGCGATGCACAGAACCCCATGTGTACACAAGTGGGAACTCTTTTACGGCGCCTAAAATCAGTCATTCTGGCACATAGTGTTTTGCCTTCGCGACTCTCTATGTGGTTATGATTTGCACGATAACAAACGCCGGAACTCCACTTCCACCCACGTACAAAGCCAATATCCCACAGACCTCCTGTCACTCCATACGAAAAAAGAGGCTTATGCGAGATACTAGGGGGTCTCCAAGGATGAGTATGCGGAAAACAGAATGAGGTGTTCACCTTATCTTTTTCCATAATTGCCTGAATACTCCACTGGTGATCAAGTGTATAAAATTCGTCAGCGTCTATGACGAATACGAAGTCAGGTTCTACTTGGTCTGACGTATCCAAATACCTTTGACGTGCGGCACATTTACCTTGGTCAGGTTCCTTATGCCCCGTAAACCCGTGAGGTATATACACCACCCTCGCGTCTCTCTGAGTTAATCCTAATAGAAAGTCACTAGTCCCGTCTATTGAAAGTCCTCTAGACGTTACTCTGTCCGGATTACATTCGGCATAGACTCTATCTGCCGCCTCTACAAACACCCACCGAAGCATGCCAGGCCAATCCTTATGCTGTTCATAGAGCTTAGGTAGCCATTCCATTTCGTTCAAGCAAAGAGTAGCTAGCAATGTCTTCACCCCACAAAGCCCCCCATTAGACCCAAGAAAGTGTCCTTCTTCTCTTCCCAAGAGTTTTGCCTACCCCATTCATGCGCCCCTAATGAATACTTCCTAATATCCCTTCCGTACCATTCATCTATAGTTCTTGCTATCATCTGAGGGCTCACGGTTGCTTCTCTGAAAGAAAAATAACTGTTGCCTATACATGCCTCATGATAGGATTCGACAGGAATCAACGGCTCTATAGGCAGCCATTTATTATGGGGATGTCTATCTGTTGTCATTACCAGCATACCCGCAGCATAAGCCTCTTGTAACGGTAAGCTAAGGCCATTGAACTTCTCAGGAGCAACATATGCGTCAGAATCTGTAAATAATCTACCATAGGGTATTGACCCTATCTGCAAGTCGACTTTAGGGTTAGACTCTACTTGAGGTACTTCTTTGAGGAGTTTAGCAAATAGGCGTGTATCCTGACATCGAATCGTCAGCCTAAGTCCGCTTTCAATGAACTCAGCGGCTTTGAGAAGCTCCAACGTGCCTTTATGGTTTCTGTGCCCTATATTCCCTGCATTATGAAGGAAAGTATTTGCTGTTGACCTCAGTTGCCACGTACTAGGATCTACAGGCGGTTGAAACAAAGGATTACCGGGAAAGTATTCCATGTCCAACAACGAGGGACATAGGTAGCCGTCAAAAGTATCTACGCGTGTCTTAGGGAACCACTCGTGCATAGGCATACAAACTGTTCTTACACCATGTCTCTTGCACAAATCTGGAAACTTCCAATCAAAGGGAGTCTCGAAAAATAGCATCACGTCAATGCGGTCCAATAGTGCGTTTACTTCCGGCCCCTTAATTGGCATCCTTGTTATAGATAAAGCCTTATCATTATACCAGCTAGGGTATGTGGGACGTTGTCCATGGTGTATAAGCACTACTTCATCAATTACACCAGCATCATAGAAAGACTTAGCTAGGTAGCCTAGTCCCTGCTCACAACCATAAGCAGTCATTCCTATTCGTAAGTCTGTCATAGAATTTCACCCTCTGAAGTTCCTGTTTTGCATCCTGTGAGCCAATAACATCCTAACCAAGCCGAATGCACAAGTGTTAGGAGAAAAGTTAATGGCTGCCTTTGCCCTAGTACAATCACCTACCAATGTTGGTTGTAGTCCGGGGCGAAGGAGCGATGTGTCAGCAACAATAGTATAGTCCTTACACTCTAGAAACAGCATGCAGTGTTTTATAATCTCTTTAATAGTGTGAACGCGTCCATCAGAGGCTAATATAACGTCTGTTGGTTTATCTAATTGCATCATATCTACTACTGCCTCCATATACTCCTTAGCATACCCAATATCAACAACCATCTTAGGGTCTCCTACCCTAATCTTTTCCTTGTCTGTTGTTGCTACCTTCCAAGCATCTTCACAAATCTGGTGCAATAGGTAGTTTCCACTACGCCTAGGTGAGTCATGATTATACAGAATTGCAGTACTCACAAACATCCTATGTACTTGCCGGTAATATCTAGCAATATGGTAAGCGGCAGTCTTCGCACATGCGTAAGGACTCTGTGGATTGTGCGGAGTATCCTCATCCTGCGGTGGAGGAGCATTTCCAAACATCGTAGCAGAACATGGCTGAAAAAACTTGATACCTCTGTCTAACTCTCTAATCACTTCAAGAGTAGTCCCTACAGCTTTCGCCGTAACTTCCAACGAATAACCTGGCAAGTTGTAGCTCCATCCCACGTGGTCCTGATCGGCTACGTTATAGATCTCTTTAGGCATAGTATCCCGAACAACACGGAAGATAGAAGAAGGTTCTGTGATGTCTCCCTGATGTAAAGTCACCCTATCCCTGATATGCTCAATTCTCTGTAGGTTGTTTACACTACTACGTCTATGAAGTCCATGGACTTCATACCCACGCCCTAACAGAATATCTGCCAGATATGAGCCGTCTTGCCCACCGATCCCCAATATCAATGCTCTCATTATTTCGCTCCTAGATAATTCTCATCTCCGGTAATGGCACGATAAAATGCCCCCCGCGTGCAAGGAACTCTGCTTCACGCTCTACGAACTCATCTATGAATGTATAGGGTAAAACTAGGAAGTAATCCGGCTTTGCTTCTCGTGCCTCCTTTTCTGAACGAATAGGTATACTTGACCCTACCATCACTCTTCCCCACTTCTCTGGCGATCTTTCGGCGGCGCCTGAAATTAACCGGCAGTCTAGTCCGTAGTATTGAAGTATCACGTTGCCCTTAGTAGAGGCTCCATAAACCCATACACTCTTGCCATTTGCGACTGCATCTTCGATAAATTCGACAACAACTCTCTTATTCTCCTCGATTCTATCGAAGAATTCTTGATAGTAGTGTAAATCCTCCAAAGAACTTTCGGCAGAAATGATATATTTTGCTCTGTAATATCCGCCCTTAGCTCCTGACTTGGGTTTTACGCTACTTCCTACCTTTCTAGCATAAATACGGTAGCTTTGCCCATTGACGTTGTTCGTCTCTACGTCAATAATCTGCAAGTCGTGCCTTATGTACAGATAATCAAGCGAAGCAAGACTGTAGAACTCCAAATGCTCATGGGCGAAATTCCCCACGTCACCAAGGTCAATCATGTTCTGAAGGCACATAAGCTGAGCAACAAACAGCCCATCATCAGCCAAACATTCAGCAATATCCGCCACGAACTGGTTAGGATCTTCCAAGTCATAGAACATACCGAGAGCCGTAATCACTTTAGCTTTCTGGGGTACACGCTCTTGATACACCTCTTTACTCCAGAACTCTGGTATGAAGGTAGTTATTCCTTGCTGCCCCTCTTCGGCAAGGTTAGTCGCCGGCTCTACACCTACTAGGTGCAAACCACCTATAGAGTAAGACCGTAGCAGCGTTCCGTCATTAGACCCGATATCCAGGACAATATCGCCTGATTGCAAGTCCATTAGATCCTCTATGTCCTCCGATACGTTACGCAGAGCATCCCGCATCGTCTGAGTAACTCCAGAACGATACCAATAGAAACGCGTATACAAGAAATCTTGAGGGGCCGTGTGCTTCGCTTGAACTAATCCACAATCTCTGCACAGTTCCAGATCAATTGGTACTTTTCCACTGGAAGGCTTTGCAGGAAACTCCGGGAAATCACTTACATACTGCTCCCCTAGAGAAAACAGAAACGTCAAGTCAGAAGACCCGCAGACTCTACAAGTCGTTCTTGTAGTGTATTCCATCTAGTCGCTCCTAAGAGTTACTTAATCAAACTCATAGCGTCAAATTCTTGTCCAGGAAACGTCTCGATTGGTGGATAGTCTGAATTACCTAACGTGCTGTGCTTACCTCTATGCTGCAACAGCGAAGGATTATGGATATATTCCTTCCACCCGTCATTTTTCATAGCTGTGAGTACTCCACCGTCTATAGACTTCCAAGCACGTTTTGTGCCTGCCGTTACTGGCTTACTGACAAGAGTTTTACTAGCTAACAGCAACATCAGGGCTTCGCGATTAAACACCAAACCAAGTGCCCCCATACCTCTCTGGTTAGAAAGGTTCCATCCAGGATTTCCCTTAGTGTGTTTGTGATTCTCCTTGAAAGTGTAAAGGTTAAGGTAGCCCTTCTTAGGGTATTCACACTTCTCTAGGTATTGTCTGAGGTTACTGACTGCCTCGATGTCATCTTGAAAGAGTACGTATCTGTCAGCAAAAGGCTCTCTAACGAAAAGCTCCCACATACCTAGTATCCAGTTGCCTACAATCCTCAATGGTGGAGGCTCTCTAACTGTTACCGGCAGATTGAACATCTCATACGCCTTTGGGTCGTTTAACCCATCAACAAATAACCTAGGTGAATCAAAGCCTCCCCTAGCCAGTGAAGCAATCGTATTCCTTAGCAGATCGTCTCGCCTAGATAGTACAGTAGTGATACCATATGCCCATTTCATAGGGGGTCGTTTTCTGTTTTGAGCTAGCCTAGGATTTCTTACTCTTGGGGCAATCACTTTTTGGGGCCTAGGTGGTAACCTTGTATGGCAAAAGTCCTTACACTTTCACGAGTCTCCGATAATTTGCTCTAGATACTGTTCTGCTTTGTCTGTTTTTCCTGTAACTACCCTATGTGCCCAAGCGCCTAAATTGTTTAGCCGTCGCTTCCGCTCAGGGCATCCGCAAGGTCTTCCTAACCATGCCGACACTCTCTCTGAAGTAATACCTACAGTCTTTAAGGCAGCCTCTACGTTATCGCCTAGTCTAAACACCCTAGGTACCTTTCTTTTCTGAGAGGGTCTACTATTTTTTATGTCCTTTTTTGCTGCTGCTTTTGTCTTGTCTTGTAATGGCCCCCTATATTCTTCATACATCTTACGCCACTCGGACCGCGTTCGGCACTTTTCGCACCATGTTTGTGTCATACGACAATCAAACACTTCACAGTGAGAAAATCCACTTCCCTCGATCGGCGTGGGACACGGGCATTCATGTTCTATCTCAGCCATCTCATGCCTCGGTGATGGTTAAACTAAAGTCTACCCCACATCCAAACCGTGGATCAGTAGGCCAATCTGGGTGGAGTGATAAGAAATTTATCTGCATACCAGAAAACTCAAGGATGACAGGATGATTGCTACACGAGTCAAGAATGGCACTGTCGAGAAATATGTTATTATCTGTAAGTCTGATCATCCACTGATCGCAGTCAACATCTTCAGTAGGGCATGGGAGGGTTGGAGTTGCTGGATCACAAGCTAGAGCAAATTGTCTTGTTCTGGTTCCTAGTGGGTTATCTTCGGGACAACCTTCAAATGTATACGACCCCTGCCATATATATTTAGGATTGAAAACGCCTGCCCCAAAGGATTCCTGTACTCCAAATTTCTGATACGTTAGTGTAAACTCACCACCATCATCAGCACCGCAGTTTGTTGTATTGCACCAGTTTTCTTCTCGGCATGAGCAAGAGGAAATAGTTGCTATGAGGTCTTTTGGGACGCAATCTTGATCAATCGTACAATCATTAGGTGTACATAAAAAAGCTGATGGCCGGTTGGTTTCGCACACTTCCCGTAAGTTCACACCCTTAAAAATCACCTTTTCTGTCCCGAAATTAGCCAACCCACAATATGCTCCACCCCGAGGTATGTAACATGCTGCTGTGAAATCTTTGGTGGCCGTTTCCCACCTCGCTGATATTTGCACTTCTCCTTGTTCTAATGGATCAACAATTATAGTCAATGCATTGTCAATTCCGTCCGGTGGATTCGTCTGGTAATTTACTTCGTGGAACACTCCTCCATTTTTTGTGCCAAATTGGATGCGTCCATAGACGGTGTAATTACCTTGGCTGCCAGCTATAACCGAAGGTCCATCGAATACTAATCGTACATAAGAATAGTCAATAGGACGCCCATCGTCGTCTATTCTTGCATCAAAGATTACTCCGGGTGATTCACCTATAGTGTCTGGCGGCTCGATTTCGCAGTTAATTTGAACCGTTGAACTACCCACCGGATGACGCTCTTGGCACATCAAGATTGCGTTTGCTGTACCCACCTCATGTAATTCTGTTGTAGGTGGTATCTGGGGCTCTTCCAAAGTCCATGTTCCACCATCTGACACCCAATCATTCGAGGGTGGTCCGCCTTCTGGTCCTTGCTCAAATGAGTCGACGAAGTACTGGCAGCTAGGGCGACCATCACAACAGCAGCGTCTTCTACTCATGGGCAAGTCCCCGTTCCTATACATCCAGGTGACTCACAATCAAGCGTCCAAACTTCTACTATCCTCTCATCTGCTACTTCTGAGGTGCCTGTACCCTCAGCCGTAAGAAAATCTACGGCCGACATCCACATACCTAATCCTGTTGCACACTCTTCCGGATAAGGTACGCCGAATCTCCAATCAATAGCTTTTGCTAATCCCTGGTCATAACAGCCGGCACTATTAGTCCATTGCAACGTGTCAGGGCTCCATACACCTAACCTAATATCAAATGGAATACCCTTACCAGGATGATCCTCTGCTAGCTCAAAACCAACGAAACTGATGCCCACAGGGATACCTAACCACTTTCCTACTTTTGAACGTAAAACCACTAGCCAGTCTTGAGGCATAGGCTGGCCTACATTGTAAACCTCTTTCTGCAATCCTTCGATCTGGTGTATTTCCGGTATACCAGGCGTATCCTCTACAATTCTGTAGATGTCACATGTCCCCTTGCCTGCTGTGTCATAATCATCAGAGGCGGTGCCGCTCGCCCGCGTTATGCCATCTAGTCCCTCGGAATCTTGGGGCTTGGCTAAGTATATTTCCGGCGCCTGGTGGTCTTCTCCGTCACCCCAAGATTGCTCAGTAGGTGGCCTGCTACCTTGCACATTCCCTAGTTGTCCCTTATGCAGGTTAAGTAGTTTCTGTAGTAGAGCTACTTCCTGTTCACTTAGTGCAAATAAAGGCATGATAGTTACCCCGGTAAAGCAAAAAGGGTATACTTGACAGAATCAGCCCCGCCAGACTTAACGAGAAACTTTGCTCTACTTGAAACTGGATAGAGTAAAGACACCATCCCAGGTGGCACACGGAAAGGAAGAGAAATTGCTATTGGGTCTGGATGATCTTCTGTCCAACCCAACATTATTGACTTTTCCTTCCACTGCTCTGTGTCTTTTGGGTCTACCACCTCATTATTTCTGAGATAAAGAACAGAGCATTTCTCCACCCAACCAAAGCTAAGAGGCTCCCACTCTGGCCCTATACCATCTGGTGGAGTGCGAGAGTAGACCTGCTCACTGGATAGAAGGGGGTGTATTGTACACCTCAGAGGAATAGCTGTTGGGTTAGTTCCTGATACCTGATGATACAAGGTTCCAGCTATCGTTATCCTATTTTGCTTATTTGGCATCGTTTCGCTCCTAGCCAAGTATGTGTAGGGTTAATTACCCTATGTAGCTGTCCCAAAATCTAGATCCGTTGGTATGTTTAGCTGCGTCAGATCGCCTTCCTCGTAGTATTCAAAATGATGCGTATATGCGTCATCTGTAGCGTCTGTTCCTGTACCTGGTACATCGTCTTCACCGGTACCAAACCCCACAACAGTAGCAGCAGGTCTGCCTTTACCATCAAGAATGACCCTAGCATTTTCGTCGTATACATCTTTATAGCGAGCGAAGTGCTGTGGATTAGTATTGTCTGGAGCGGCACCACACACCTCTACGTCTACCCAAATACTCCCACCTAATACACCTGTGCCAATACACTCAGCTTCACTAACCCATCGTCCCTTGAGAACTTTTGTCCCTTCGTCGAGAATGTCTCGGTCAAAGTGGTCTGCAACCCCGTTGCGAATATCAAACACGAATATGCGCTTGTAATAGAACGTGCAAACACCATACCAAAGCTGTTCCCAAGACACATCAGACAGCTTTATTCTTCTAGCTACTAAGCTCCATAAGGTATCATCATTCAGTTTATTTCTCAGAGAGGTTATTAACCCTAATTCCAAATCAGCCACGTTCTGCTCGATGATTACCTGATCCCTTCCCCCATCAAACTCTACTTGAGGGCCACGAAACATTTCGTGACTAGAGGACATGAGAGGATTACCAAATCTATCCTTGATCGCCTCAATAGTATATCTAACAGAGCCCCCCCTAACCTTTTGAGGCTCTAGGAGAGGATCACCGATAGGATCATCCTGGCATCTACCAAGCGGACGCGTACTGAAGATGTTCTCTACTGAATAGAACTGGTCTGGATCTCCCTTCTTTGGGTCGAGAGGCTTTACAATTTTTCTAGGGGTGCAAATAGCCCACGGATCGCTGTCGTTTCCATAGCTCCATGTATCGCCTATCTGCGGGAGACCGGCCGCACCAGCAATACTTTCTGGCCCGTCACCTGTAAGGGGATTGCCCCGTAAAGGAGTAGTTGTTCTTACTTGATGAAGGATATGATATTCCCTATGACCCTCATCATCGCGTACATAGGGAAGTATCTTGAATGGACCTTCAAGTGTAATTGCCATTATCTCAGTCCTGAAGATTGTAGTATTTCCGCACCAGTTTCTCCAGCCTCCAGACGCTCAAGAATCTCTCGAATAAGTGTGACCTCGTCTGCTGTTGTTTCTGCTGCTGACACTTCAGGCCCTGTAGATCGGAAAGCCAGTATCCTTGCTTGAGCCTCAGCACTGCCTACCGCTGCCGCTTGTATAGATGCTCTTGGGGCAAATCTTTGTTGTGCCTGAAGACGTTTAGCCAAGATAGTAGCTTCTTTTCCCTGTCGTAAAGCTCTACGCTCATCTTCCCTTTCTGCCTTTCGTAAGTTTCCTAATGCCCTTTCCTGCTCAAATAGGAACCGAATATCAGCCGCTTCATCTCTAAACTGAAAAGTTTTGATGTTACGATTTTGGTTCAGAGCCTTATCTAAGTCAATTGCTTGCTGTTCCAGTTTTCTCATAGCTACCTCCTCACTGCTAATCCCCTCTGTAAGCATAGATATGCTATCATTAAGACGAGTGGTCTCACTTTCAAGACTCTGGTGGAAATCCCCTACATCCTCCACGTGAGTCAAGAGTTTGTCAGCAGCTTCAGCCTCAAGTAGTATAGACGGTGTAATCTGGGCTAAGCTTGCTGTGTATATATCAGCTTGTCTTGCTGTCATTCCGAACGTTGTAGCTTGCTCCCGCATAGAAAGGGTCAGATTTCGTATTCCCTTTTCTATCTCCTCTGTCGTTTTGGTAATAAAGGCCGGCTTAGGAAAACCTGGAAGCTGAAACCTTTTGGACCTAGCAAGCTTATCTGGCTCGGGAGGTTGCCTGGGTCCAGGCGCGCCAAGACCCACACTACCTCCAAGTAATTCTTCACGTCTTCGTCTTCCTGGCAATTGTGCTTCTGATAGCTTTCGCATCTCTTCTTGTGTTTTAGCAGCTTCTAGTCCAACAACAATCAACATAGCCGCTATAGCTGCTAATCCGGTGACGACCAAAGTCACAACAGCAGATATCGGGACAAGTACAGGAGCAAGAAGAACCATCAGTGTAGGCCATACAAATATCAAGGCCGCGGCAAGCCCTAGTACAGCAGCAAGGACAAACGCTAGAACAGACAGGGAAGCAGCAGCTACCAAAACGGAGATAACGCCTCCCTTAAATTCTTTTGTTGTAGCTCTCCAAGTCTGTAGTAGTCCTGTTAAAGCATCACTGAGGTTGAGGATCATTGGAGATAAGATGTTTCCAATATCTGCTGCTGTTATCTTGATTTGGTTACTTACTACCTTCATCTGATTGGCAAATGATTTCATCTGCTTGGATGCAACTTCTTCCGTGATACCAGAGACATTAGTAAGCTCTTTAGCATACCTTCGCAGAGCATTACTACTCCCTATTAGGGGTAAAATCACCTGTTGTATTCTTGCCTCAAATCCCAATGCCTCTAGTGTTGCCGCTTTTTGCTGCGTAGACATACCTTCCAGAGCATTCTCAAGGTCTCCAATAATGTCTGCAAAGCTTCTGAACTCTCCTTGTGCGTCGAACACCCTAATATTCAGACGCTTAAACTCGGCCGCATTGTCAGCAGCAGACTTCGTAAGCAACCTAACAAGCCTATCTAGTGCGTTTCCTGCAAGTTGTGCTTTAATGCCTTGATCTGCATAAGCTGCTAAGAGAGCTACTCCCTCGTTCAAATCAATGTTGTAAGCCTTTAGGCTAGCTCCTGCTTTTGTAGTAAGTGCTACACTAAACTGCTCTACAGAAGCGTTAGCTAGGGTATTTGCTTTAACGAGGGTATCCCCAATAAGGACTAGATTCTCCATGTCCTTTGCTACATCTTTTGAGGTCATCCCTAACGCACTTTGAGCATCCGTGAGAAGATCCGTAGCTTGAGCCATACCAAACGCCCCAGCAGTCGCGAAGGTACTGACGGGCTTCAGCAAAGCCATAGACTGGGCAGCATCTTTACCCGCAGATGCTAGGAAGAAGTAAGACTCCGCAAGATCAGTTGCTCCTTGTAAAGCCTCCCCAGAGAATGAAAGATCGGCGGCTAAGTCCCTCATTTCCTGCATTTGCTGCGTAGTAACTTGCATGATCGAGGTACTTTCGATCATAGCTTTATCAAAGCTGGCAAATGCAATAGTTGAGGCAGTTCCCAAAGCTACTAGAGGCAAGGTAACTTTCATGAATAGTTGCCTACCAAGGCGAGACATACCGGCCCCAATGCTTTGAAGTGAACGCCCTATATTCTTCATGGTTTTGCTAGTAAGGGCTTCCGATTTCTTCAGCATCTTCTCATAAGAGCTACCATCACCGATCAGGCGGACAATCATCCGGTCAATTTCAGCTGCTGGCATAGTGTGCTCCCTTACGTTTTACCCATTGAGCCTTCACCGCAGCCGAAATTTTAGACCTAACTTCCGAGCCGATAGTTTTCCCTATAAGAGATTGGCGGATTTTCTCTTTGTGCTCTTCACTTAAAATCTTGCCTCTATGGGCATCAGACAGCTTGTTTTTTGTTGCTTGCGAATGTTTAGTTCCTGGTCTTCCTCTTAGTGCAATAGCATTAGCTCTGCCAATACGTGCCTTGGCCTCTTCAGTGTGTTTATATCCTCTTCTGGCGTTGCCTATGTGTCTCATCCTATCAATTTCAGCTTCGCCTGCCATACCGTTCCCTCTTAGTGGGATTTGCCCTACTTCGCCAACGTGCCTTAGACTCTTCTACTTTTTGGTCTCTACTCTCCTTGGTCTCTATTGCCTTTCCTATCTGAAATTTAATCCTGTATGCGTCCAGCTTCCATGACTTTTTGCTGAGCACATGAGAGACATAGCCCGCGACTTGCATCAGATAATAGTCCGTTTTGCTCGGCTTATTCCACTGATCGTCTAGCCATGCTATCCATGTACGGAATTCTCTATGAGTTATGCTCCGCATGAACTCTTGCAGAGTAGGATTATTAGGGTCGATACCCCTATGACTCGCTAATCGCAGCCAATTGGAGTATTGTCTTGCTCGTTTTTTGCCGGGCTATCTTCCATCAGCTTCTCGATTTGCTCATTCAGCTTTTTCCTTTGCTCTTTAAGTGCCGCTAAATCGTCGGGCTCGTCAATCTCGCTGATCTCCTTAGCCTTCTCAAATAGGGGTTTTACCACCCTTTCAGGCCAAGAGCGGATAATAGGGGCCCTTACAGGCTTCTTAAAATCGGCAGTACCATCTTCCTTAACATGGAATAGGCAGAGAGACACTAGAAAAGCCTCCAGGTCTCCCTGCCCATTCACCGCCGACATTCCTCCATCACGGAACTGTACACACCTCCCACGTGCATTATTGAACTTAGCAACAACATCTCCAGAGGCTTCTCGCAAAATGTAAGGCTTCTTGTCGGGCCCCACTACGGGAATTTCAATTGCCTCAAGACTGCCAAAATCAAAGTCATCGTGAGAGGTAGTTTCAGTCTCTTTCTCGTCACTCATCTTTTCGCTCCTAGGTTAAAAACCCTAATTACGTTCCAGCCACACCCGCCACAACTGGTCCTTGCTCAGCAAAGGCATCGTCAGTGTTAGTAATCACAAATTCTACCTGAGCTTCTGGCTGTTCTCCGTCACTAGCAGATTGAGGCACAAACGATTTCAAGAATCCCCAAAAAGCCCATGTACTACCGTCGTTAAACGTGACGGTGATTTCCTGGTTATTACCTATTAGAGACTCAATCGCTGTGCGTGCTGTTGGATCATACGCACATGTAAATGACCCATCAGTATCCTCAATTAACGTACGGGGCCATTTTGTGCGGCGGGCCGTATTGTGGAAGGTACTAGTGTCGATTGCATCCCCGATATCCTGACCGGGCGGAGTAGCTTCTTTTTCATATAACTCGACAGTAGCGTTGTCACCGAAGGTAATCATCGTGGCAAATCCGTCACGTAACGGCAGACCACTAGGAGTACCTCTTGCTGTAGGACCAGGAGCAGCCATAGTGTTTCTCCTCTAAAAGGGAATTTCTGTTAATTTTCTCTGACGTTTACTAGTACGTTTAGACTACGGAGCTTTCGGTCGCTAGTCGGCTCATGTAGTGGAAAAGGCCCACTTCTCCAGCTAATGTTGTAGATAATATACTGTTGCGTAGCAGTTCCATATCCTTGTGGATCTGTTACAGTTACCGAAGCAAGATGTACATCCTCTGACAGAGCTATTTCAATTGCATTTGCCTTGACATTCGCTGTTTGCATGTCAGCAGCCCGCATGAGGATTTGAATCCCATGCATTTTCTGCTGTTCGCCACCTATCTGAAATCTTCCCCTCCCTACTCCCACTTGATCAAGTACACCGATACACTCATCTGGAGTATCAGGCATTTGAACAGCATAGACAGGCCAAGAGGCACCTCCATCACTCCCATGACCTAAGTCGATTAGAAGTTGCCTAACAATTTGGTCTACTGTATGGGTTAATATGCCGCTCATTTATTCTTTACGTGTGAATGCACTAGCCTTGAGATTTCCATGTTCCACTGGAACTGCCTGCTGGCTCTTTCTCTGAAGAAAAAGACCAGCAATCATTAACCCTTTAGTAAGAGACTTTGTTCTTGCTGATTCACTCCTAACTATCGCCACAATTTCATCTCTGTTTTCTCTGAAGGGTGCCTCCAGGAACTTTGGCCGTGCTACTCCTTGAGGATCCCAGTATTTTCCCTTGTGGCCGTCTGTTATGCCCGTGCGTCTTTTTCTTCCTTGGCTGTCAGTGAACCATGCGGTTCTCTTTACGCCTTTCCCTAGCAATGTTCCAGGTGCCTCGTGTACAAATAGGGCGTAGCTTGCCGTATAGCCTACTTGCACTATTACATTGTTCTGTCTTTTAGAGTCTGTACGTAGCTTTCCCAGAGTAGCTATAACTCTCTTCGCTCCAATAACAAACGATTTCTTTGCCACAGTAAATACCCTAGAAAGTTGGATGGATGGTTATCTTCAATTCACCCCTTACGGCAGGAAATGTGTCTTGTGCTCCTGCCCCCGTCTCTGCAATAAAGTAGGCGAAGAAAGTTCCCTCGGTGTCTACGTCTGCTGCTTGTGGGTTGTACTGTACTTCGCCGGCGGAGGCGTTTGTTACTGTTACGTTGCTACTCGTTTCAGCAACTTTTGCCGATCCTTCCGAGTCATACATAGCAAACTTCAGTGTAAGGCCGGAGAGATCCTCAGCAGTACCATCCGGGCGTGTTAACGTGGCAGCAATAGCCGTTCGTGTGTCACCTACTTGCCTATGCTGCTCTTGTACTGCCATTACGCGCCTACCAAGTTTCTATTTCTGTCCTCAGACCCCACAAGATCAAATAGCGTATCGGCCGATCCTACCAGGTTTCTGTTTCTGTTTCTGTCTTCAGATCCAACAAGATTATACCGCTCACTCACTACGGATATAATATCTACGCCAATTCCCCTCCAGTTGCCGCAAGCAAACGTCATCGCAGCAAATGTCTTGCTTTCAAAGGTATCTTTTGAGCTAGCCAACGTAAACTACCTCCGTACGGTTGCCACTACCATCCACTGTTACAGTAGCTCGTGTAGTTGCTCCGTCGAGACCCACGAAGATTTCTGTGCCTGTGCCGGCTCCGGAAATCTTGCCTATTACCCCAGCCGCAATAATCTGAAGTGCAGCAGGTAGTGTCTTTCCATCAACTAACACGGCATCTAGGCCATCAGAAGCTACCGTCACATCCGCAGCAGCAACGAAGACTTCGGTAGTCGTAGCAATATTTTGAAGAATTTTCCCAAACGAGCCTCCTGCATATAGGCCGCTGTAGTCCTGTTGCGGGTTCGTATTGACAAAGCCGTTTGTTGTGTTGATCTGCCCAGTACCGGTGCCGTCAGACACTTTGATGTAGCCACTGGCCTGCTGGATGGCAGAACCATCAAGCTCTTTCACATTAACATGAAAGCCTGTCGGATCAGCTTGGCTTTGCGTCTCCCACTCATTGACAACCTCAGCAGCGGTTGGAGCCGTTCCGGCCGGATCAGGCACCACCAACGCGGCAATCAACGCTGGAATGTCTGTTGTTGTATCCGCCGCGATGATGTCAAGAATCAGGTCCAACCTACCGCCGTCGGTCCAGTCGATCTGTAGTTCATTAGTATCCGCTAGAATCAGAGCAACGTCTGCCGCGAGGATCGCCCCATCCAGATTGACCGACGCGCTGCCAACGTTTACGAGAGCCTTGTAAATACCCCTGATCTCTACAACCACAGCACCAGCAGGCGAACCAAGGTCGATTGTCCCTATCTCTTCTCCACCTATTGTCAGAGTGTCTCCAACTTCAAGGCCAGTCAAATTCAAACTACCTTTCCAGCCTCGCCACTGGGCGGTGATTGTTTGGCCCGCAGTCTTGGCGAATGTTGGACCCAGCGGGCCAGGCACCTTGCTGTAGCAATTGTGGTAGTTGTAGTCGCCGACCAGCGTGTGCGTGACGGTTCCGCTGAAGCTGCAAAAATCGAAATGGCCAATCTGTACCGACATCGTCGCTACGTCACAACCCTCAAAGTGAACCTCTGTTGCTGACGTGCCGATGCCGGATACATGAGCACCCTGGAAGTACGCCCCAGCTACTGAACGAGATGCAAGCTGAAGAATCCAGTTGTCGCCAAACAACGAGAAGTTGTCGCTTGTGCCAGTTAGGGCGATCGTCGAGCCGTTGATGACGTGGAAATCAGTTAGTCCAATTTGTCCGGAAAGTGTGACTGCATTAGCCCACGATCCGGCGACGTTATCTGCCACTCCGTCGACGAACGATACGGTGTTGGTATTGGATGAGTTAGAGTCAACCCAGATCCGCCCATTGGCGTAGCCGACTGATTGTGACGCTTGCGTAAATTCACACAACAGTCGGTCCGTAGCGATGGCCGTGGTAGTCGTCGACAGAAAACGCAGTCGTACCTTGCCTTCGTCGGCTCCCGTGCCTGTCGCACCTACGGGAACTTTGAATACTTCATCCGATGGCGTAGTGCCGTTGGAGCCGGACAGCGTGTCGATTTGCTTGTAGGTCGTGCTTACCCAGTCCCAGTACCACACGCTGGCAGAGTCTCCGTTAGATTGTACGTACCCCTTCCAGTTGAACGATGTTGCTTTGCCTCCAGCGCCTACCGTAGCTTGGTAATAGAAGTCGGTGTTAGGAGCATCGTCTTCAACGATGTGATAGACTAGGTCTCCTTCTTGCGTTGCTGTAAACGTATTGGTCTCCGGCTCCGTTCCTACCTTGGCAAACGCAGAAATCAAGGCAGACAGGCCCCCCGCTCCAGTTGCAATGTTGCCAACTTGTGATTGTGTGGCTGGGAAGGTATCTCCTGTTAATCCAGTTGTGTCATACTGGAGTTCCAAATTGTTGGCTGCTGTCGTATCACCACTTATAGCTACAGGATTGCTATCAATCTGCCCATTTGCATTCTGGTTTATTTGCCCTGCTCCAGATCCTCTAGTGTATAGACCCCCAGCAGCTTCGGCAGCAGCGTTTGGTAAAGCAGTCATACCGCCGCGTACGGAATCGTCAAGATCCATCGCGTGCTGTGCTGAAGCATGACCATAGGTCTCAATCATAATCACTTTGTCTAGGAATGCTTTTGTTGCCGCATCTACTATCTTGATTACTAACCTTGCTGCTTCCATTTCTGTTGTGGTCAAAACAATCGAGTAGGTTGATCCCTCGTCAGTAGCGGTATTAGTACACTGAGTACTCGCTCCCCCATCCTTCATTACCTCACAGTCAGCAGCGGCAGGCACCCAGTCAACACGTAGGTCTACTCCGTCAACTTCGTATAACTCGAAGTCGATTGTAGCCTCTACGCCATACTTACGGAGATGAACTGCTTGCATCAGGCAGCCTCCATTCTACGTCTCAGGACTACTATATCACTTGGCGGAGCCGCCACTGCTGCCGGGTAAATACGTGGTTCTAATTCAAGCAACGTATTAGGGCGGGCGAGTGTGGCAATCTCGTTAGGGCTAATCACCCTATTCCACATAGCTACTTCAGACACCGTACCGCCAAAATGCTTTGGGTTATCTCCTCGGCCAATCCTAAATGAACTTTTAGCGTCTTGTGCCCCGCTAGTGTTTGTGGAGACCGCACCCCGTTCAATACCATTGATCCACAGTTTTGCGTTACTGATGTCTCCATTTGCTGCACCGGGGATTTGTACAACTAACGACATCCATGTATCGTCGTAGGTGAGGGCATCCCAGTAGCGGAAATTACTATCACCTAGAAACAATAGTGGCCGATCATTCGCTAAAGACCATGGAAGATAAAATGCTGGAGAGTTACCACTACCTGTTGTCAGTGCAAACAGTGCATTTTGGGCCGCAGTCGCCGGCGTCCGCACCCGGGCATAGATCGAAAACGCGTCGGGCTGAAGAATAGTATTGGTACCACAGTTTACATACTGATCGCTATGAACGAAATCCAGTGCGTAGCCTCCACTCTGTGGATCACCGAGAATCCAATCGGTGGCTGGGTCCATGTTAGTTAGCGTGCCATCATTCTTCCTTCCTGACACATCAAATAGTGTAATGCCACTAGGCCCTAGCAAAGGTGCCCATAAACCTACAAGACCCTTACGCAATCCCGGATACCTAGCATCTGCCGCACTGCGGGCAAATCCTTGCTTCCATAATGGTCTTATTCCGAGAGTGTTCATGCTGCTGCCTGGATGTCATCAATAATCGGGGTTAGAGTGACGTGAATTTCGTCAGCATCTCCATCTGCAACCATTGCTACCCCAGAGTCATTTTGGAACACGAGCGAACCATACAGATCCGGGAGCCAGATGGTACCGACATTGCCGTCAATATTGATCACCTGATTGCGTAGTGTCATTGTTCCGATGAATATCAACTGGGCAGTTCCGGCCGCCGTATATGCTGCATCGCTACCCGAACACCCACCGCTATTACCTGTAGCTGCCGCAGAAGCAGGCGAGCTATTCCACCAAAAAGTACAAGTAGTTCCAGCCGCTGGAGTTGCTGTATGTTCAAGACAAGCCCCAAGCCGCCATCTAATCGGCCACGCACTAGCAACTTTCGCGAGACTTGCCGTCTTGGCCGATTGCCACAATGCGGCATCGGCAACTACCGACAAGTTCATCTGCACATCGGTGGGGGCACCAATAACCAGACTATTGGCGGCTGTTACGGGAGCAGCACCAAAATCTGTCCCGTGGTCCGCAAATAGTAACTGCGTACCATAAACTTGTAATACTTCCTGCGTTGCCATCAGACCGCCCTTGCTTGTTGTACGTGCCCAATTCTGATCACGCCAAGCCCTAACTCCACACTCCGGCTAATATTTTGCACTCTTGCTGTTACAAGGGCAGTAAGTGTATCTGATCCTAGAGTAAAGACACCCTTAATAACGTTAGCCGCAAATCCAAACGGATCAATATCACTAGCAGACGTTAGCGATAGAATTTGATTCTTTTTTGCGTCGGATAATGCATCATATTCCGCATCAACGATTTCAGCAGCTACTTCACGACCAGACATAGTAGTGCGATTACGCGTCCGGTCAATTAGGTTGTTTAGACTAGTAGCCACTTCTTCGTCAGTCATACCCGAGTAGCCACGCTCCAAATCGTCGTCAGTTAGCTCGGCTTTAAGTACGTCGATGTCCATGCTTTTACTTCCTATTCACGATATCGTAGATTTTCTCTTGCTTAGATTCGATACGTGATAGCGTTGCACGTAAATGTTGCTCGTGTATCTCCTGTGCTGCCTCATGTTCCCCAAAATTCTTATCGACTTCATTAGCTTTATCTTCGGCTCGTCGACTAGCAGCATGCGACCATAGAGGCAATACAAAAGCTACTGCCGCACCAAGTGCCGCAAACGCAACTAACGTATTAAGGATTTTGTGTTTGGCTCGACATACTTTTTTGGTTTGAGGATCGTCGTCAACCATGAACTACTTTCTCCCTATAAGATGAAAGACTTCATCAAGCATCTCCCTTTGTCTTTACTTCAAGCGCCGCGACCTTAGCCACTAATTCGGCGATAGTAGGTGAATCAACCCAATCAGTAGTTACGGGTGCAGGCTGTGTAGGAGGAGGAGCAGGCTGTTGGGGTGTAGGATAAGGTTTACCGTAAGGGTCCATTCCAGGCTTATTTGCATACTCCGGAATCGGCTTCCCTGATGCAAGCGATGCCGCACGATATACCATTGGGTCAATTAACCTATCGTCCCACTTCCACGGAGTTTTATCCGTGAGACTGTCAATAAGCTGAGCAAGTCCCGTCAGTTTACTTCTGAAGAAGAGGAAACCAATACCAACGATACCAGTAGCAAGTAACCCACCGCCAAGCCCCCACGATTTCAGCAAACCAAAGGCCATCGCTTTTGAGGCATCCATAGCCTTGCCAATAACACTTTTCTCGATGCCAGCAGTTGCCTCCTTTACCCTTTCTACTGTTGCCTCTACAGTAGCGTCATGAGCCTGGGCAACATCTTTCGACAAATCACCAACAGCAACAAGAGCCTCCGCTGACTGCTCAAGAGCATTACGAGCCATTTCACGAGCCATTGAGTCGATAGTCGGCCCGGGAAGTACTTGTGGTGATTGAATAGAATCAGGCGGCGGCATAGGAACGTCGATAAGTGGGAACTTTCTCGGTTGCTGTCGATTCCGTTCTTTCTCAAGTGCAATATCCGCGTTCCATGGAAGAGCGTATCGCTGGGTCTCCAAGAATTGGCAAATACGTCCATTGAATGCGCCCGTTGATGTGGTTCCGGACGTGCCCCAGAGAATACCGAGTAACTGACCACTAGAATTCAGCATCGGCCCTCCAGAATCACCTCCGCGACTTCCGCCGGTCATCTCAAGCCAGCACGCAACACCACTGGAAGTTCTCTTTGGCCCCTTGACGATGCCTGCTGTAGTCTTGTAGCAGCCATCCATCCCGTATCCAGCCACAGTCACCCGTTCGCCGATCTTAGGATCGTCAAGATAGATTTGAATCGGTTCCGCATCTGGGGCATCTAGAGTAACAGCAGCAAGATCCGAAACGGAATCTTCAGCAACCAAAGTCCCCTGAAAATTTTTGCCGCTGGGAAACTCAAGGATGACTTCGACAGGCTTACGTAGATTGCGAAATAGATGCTGGGCCGTGATTGCCACAGCCTCTTTGCCCCGCTTGTAAATCAGCACGGCAGTCCCGCCCGTTCTCTTCACTGCTCCTTTGCCTCGTACCCAAATCCGGGCTACTGCCGGGGGAGGCGTCTCGCAAGTATCGCGGTCCGGACTTGAAGACCATCCCCCGAAAAAAGGCTGTCGCTGAGCAGACGGACCGCCTGCACGCGGCGTGCCCCAACCGATTTTCCTTGAAGCAGGTGGCGTTTCACGGTCACAACTATCGTTTCGTTGTTTCCCTGGAAAGGCATTCTGATGTGCTTCTCTTACATCCCGAAGAAGGCCATATGCCATGTCCCGGCAATTTGGGCACGTCAGCGGTTCATGGGGACCTAAAAAGGTCTCACTCAAACACGGATGGCTCCACCACGAAGTGCCCAGAATAAGGGTCAATACGAGAAGTGCTTGTCGCATGACTTCGCTCCTTTAGTTAGTGTAAACACTCTATGAGGCAATCGGCGGCAAGGAGTTACTATACCTAATCAAACCAACTACCCTACGAAAAACGGTCCCCTTTTGATTCGGTATCTTAGAGAAAGACACTACTTCTTTCAGATCGGTCACCGGACTAGGCAAATCGTCTTTAGCCCCGAGCCACATTAAACTGCCTATAGTAATGTCCTGATCAACTACGGCTGTAGCATCTATCCTAATAGTTTCGCCCCTATCATTAAGGGCGTCAGACTGACCTTCCTCCCACCTAACATCTAGCTCTACGGCAGCCGACACTTTCTTTTGCCCCTGCGATGTATGGCCCGTGCTGCTTGCATAAAGCACTGCCTTTTGTGTTCGGCTTGTAGTCTCAAATCTGACCATTAGTCCCTATCCACGTAGTCAGTTTGTAGGCTAGGAGGCTTGCCTAACCAAGCTACCTTGGCCCTGACAATGCCTTTGCTAATTTTGCGGAGGTATCCTGTTGTGTCAAACATCAGAGCATCTTGCCCGTGCCTGGTTCTCTCCAGATGCATTCCGTATTGTCCGGTGTGTTTACCCCCTGCCTTCTCTGTGAAAGAACTATCTACTTCGTGATCCCGTTGATCATAAAAGTGCGCGGATAACAGTCTCTCAATTTCAAATAACTGAGCAGCATTTAGCTCTCCGCCAGTATCTTCTGAAGAGACCTTATCTGCTAGCGTGTTAGCCATCGTAATAAACGGAGTCAGATCTATCGACGTGTTATAGTCACGGATAATCCCTTCAACATCTGTAGGAGTAACACGCCAGGCCATTCTATACTCCCGCTACATGCAGCCTAAGAGCCTTGAGAATATCTTCTTTCTTAGTAACTCCCTCAAGATCAACACCATCCTGCAAAGCTACTTCTTTTAGCTCTGCTACGGTCATTTCAGAGAAAGCATCATCGTCTTCCTCTTGGGGTGTTTGCTCTACTTTCTCTTTATCCTTGAGTGCCTCCATTTCCTCCTTAGTGGGTGTATCATCAGGCACACGCTCAAACTTCAGACTCTTAGGAGGGTGATTGAACTTCTCTGCTAGGTCTATATCTGTTTCCAGAACTTCACCGGGCCTACTTGGCTTACCTGGTCTATCCGGTGTCTCACCATTATAGATATCAACCTTAATAACCCCATCTATATCGGTGAATACTTGGTGTTTTCCCTCTAATACTCTAAACTTCATCTCTTCGCTCCTTAGAATATCGCTAGGTAATTCACCCCTCCTCTACCCAGCGATGAAAAGTAGAGGAGGGGTCTGCGGGGGTAATTCTACGTAGTCTGACCGTGATTGATGCCGGAGTTACCGTCATGATCAGAACGGATCTGCGGAACCATGATGGCCATGACTTTGAAATTAAGCTGAGCGCCACCATGGCTAGGCCATTGAATGGTTCTTAGGGGCATTCCAATCACGGCCCTCGCTACTTCGGCGTTACCGAGAGCTACCATGATGAAATCAAAAGTCCCACCCGTATTGGCAGGCGTGAGGAAATCGAGCCTTCTCACGGCCCGGATATCTTCAATCTCTACCAAGCGCCTACGCAACGTACTAAGCGGAGCAGCACCACCTTGCGTAACGAATCGGAAATGATCGTCGTCAAGATAACGGTCCCAATCAGTACCATTGTAAATCACAAAGGGGCCTGTGTGTCCAACACCATAGAGAGTACTACGCATTGCCAGGACTTCACTGACGGTAGTACCACTATTTGATCCAGTCGGAGCCGACATAACAGCCGTGTTCCTGGACGGATGAGTAGTATACCCATAGATCGTAGATGCTCGACTGTAATTGCCAGTAGTACCAAAAGTGAGAGTACCGGCAATGCCGATAGTCAGCTTCTCGATAGTTTCAGCTACCCTACGGGCAGAGGCTTCTGCACTCAGCATACTAAGCGATGCCCCACTAGCCCGAGAAATCCTTAGTTCACGTTCATCGTACCAAAAAGGAACTTGAGTAAATGGTAGGGGTACTCCCTCTAACTGAAACTCTGGAGTATCTCTTCGGCTTTCCGTGACAGATGTCATACTGAGCTTGGCTTCCCCAGGGTCGCTCATCGTCTCATGCTCTAAGACCTGCTTAGTCATTCCATCCAGTGTGAACGTATTACTTGCTGCCAAGTCAGACCAAGCACGCAAACGCACCCTGGCAACCTTCACTACCATTCGGTCTAACTTAATCCAGTCATCCTTACGCAGAAGCGTGGCATTCGTGAGATACAAAGTAGGTGCCTCGTACCCTCTACTCAGTGCCTCACGGAATGTCATTTTCTCATGTTGCATAACGTCTCGGCCAAGCTTGGCACTATACTGCCTGCCGACGTTAATCGTTACACACTTATTACCGTTTCTATCTCGGTACGGTCTCCACAGCCCGGAGTCATAGTTCGTTTCTGCAAACTCCGTTGCGAAGTCTCCATGAGGGGTACCATTAAGGATAAAATCACTTGCAACCATTCTTGTTCTCCTTGTGTAATAGGCCAAATAACCTATAAGTGTATTGTTTAATGGCCTGTAGCCATGACCCAGACCATTGTGCCAGTAGCAACAACATCCGTTACTGCTTCCATAGCAATGAAGGGCTCAGACTCTACACTGCCAGTCGTGTCAATTAATAGCCCAGTGCCGTCGTCAACGATAGCCTTATCAGCTACAGCTACTGCATCACCTGTGCCTGTACCAGCCTCAGACCACAGCAAATTCATCTCATCGCCAGGCAGAGGGATATATAGAAAACACTGATCGCCCGACACGTAAATCGTTTCCCAGTTGTATCCCTCACCTCGTTCAAGTAACACGGCATAAGGACCGATAGGCCGCTGCCCGTCACCCCCAGGATTATAAAGGCCCCAGGTATGTCGCCCCATACTATCAACGGCTGTAGCGTTTACCTCCAGGATAGTACCAGGATATGGCGTACCAGCAACAATGCCTTCAAACTTCTTTCCGCGAGGTTCCTGGGTAATCAGAACTCTTGCACCTCTCATGTTTTGTTCTCCCAAACAACTTTTGTTTATTAGGTAACCTTATCCTATTGGCTATCGGCAAAAACCGAGTTAGCAACCCAATCCATCTCTTCAGTCTCTAGAGTATCTTCCCTATCAACCGTTTCCTTGTTGTCCACCGCAGGCTGCCCTGGGTAGAAATTCTGAGTAGGCTGCCTTTGACTAGCAGGCATAAAGGAGGCAATCTCTCGCAACTCATTGACATCCTTTTTCGCCAAGAAAGCTACCTTCTCAGGCTTTGCACTATCTTCTACGTTCGTGGTAATCTGCTTGATCAGAGCCTTCTTCTCATTCTGCTCCGACTCTCGGGCATGCGTCAACGTATTCCTAACGCTTTGCGGCGCCTGTGCCAACCAATCTTCCTCAGTCATAGGTCTAGCCTCTTTTGGCTCTTGGTTTTTGATAAGATCCCCAAGTTCGGCCTTTTCAGTTTCCCAAACTTTCCTGTCACTATCAAATCCTTCCTGAGCAGCGTTTGCCACTTCCTCGGCTTCTTTTTCTTTATCAGACATTTCTTTTGTCTTAGTGAGTTGGTTGTCAGTCATACCTCCTAACTCTGCTCGGTCATCCTCCTCCCAGCAGCAAGAGTTAGCAACAAGCTCATCAACAATCTTCTTCTTTTCTTTTTCTGCTAGGGCCATTGTGGCTCCTCCTTCATCATTAGTGATTGATTTGGACGAACCACTAGGACCGCCCTTAGTGAAAAGAGTATGCAGCGAAACAATCTCACCGTGAATTTTCGCATAGTCTATTTGATTCAGAACCCCACAACCGTCTCCTAAAGAACAAGCCCCCACCTGATCCGGCAGAATAGCCAGATGATCGGGCTTATAGTTGCGAGCAATATGCGTATAGGGTATCTGTCCTGTAGGAGAATTGAAGGCAGCCCCACTCTCTGCCTCTTCATTCTGAGTACCTAGCCCCGTAGACAGCTCTATTTGCTGCCTATTCTGCAAAGCATCGAGCACTCTGCTATCAACTGCTTTTGTGCGCTCGACATCGAACCACAGATCAGCCATGAGTTTGCTGTCTTGGAACCTAGTACCAAACACATAGCCCACACCTTGCTTATTGAGAACTTTAGGGTCTCGGCCATGTCCCTCAGCAGGATGATAGACCAACAAAGGCATACCATCCCATGATCTAGGATCTCTGCCGACTTCTTCCGGTGGGTAGAGTAAAGGGCCCAAGGAGCCGTTTAGCACACCAGGAACGATAAGAGTTGCGGGTGCTACTAGATGCTCTCTACCAAAGAGAACCTCTCTACGTGTAGCTCCGCTAAAGTTAGCAATCAGCTTTTCCATGAAATCTCCCCTGCTAGGTACATGCATATATACCACAAACGCAGGGGAAACCAAAAAGAATTACCTCTTAGGGCCATTAACCATAAGGATAAAGGGCAGATACCCTACTAAGGGGTTGTTTGTAACATCAGTGATAGACTCACCGGGATGAGAAAATCATACTCCTCAATCTCTATTATACCCTTTCTGCTTGGGTGTGGATCATGAACTACCTCCCCACAAAAGGCAACAACAGAATGGAATAATCCTCTCCCTGATTCACCACTTAGTATATGAAACATCGACGGCAAGCAATACACGCCTGATCTACCCCTTGACACAAAGCCTAGCAAAGTCAAATTATGGTTCTCACGCAACCAAGCTTCTGCATCTTTTAGCCATTTCTCATTGCCCCCTCCACAAAAGTGAGGCACATTACAAATATGCAACTCTAAAATCGAGGCAACACATGCAGAAAAACAGTTACCTTCTTCCGGCCCGAACTTTGTTTGATCTACAGGTATCATACCTCGCTCCTTTGGTAACGCACCCCAGAAATTAGTATTACGTGTCTGTAGAATATCCTCCGATTCTTCAACTCACAAATAATATCATGCTCAATCGGACGCATCCTAGCTCTCAGATTGCTTAGGTGTACATTCAGATTCTTCCTATCAGCTACGGCATCATCCAGGCAGTCAATCAACTCTTGCCTACTGTGCGCCTTGCCATCATCCAACACATCCAAAATCTTCTGTTGTGTCGGGGTGTAGTTATTAGGCATTAGGTCTATCTTCTATTGGTTGGTTGTATGAATTCGTTTCTGCCTTTCATTCCCCGCTCCTCTGGTTAGGGTATAGTCACCACTAGGATTCCTTTCTTATCTCTTTCCAAATCCTGTCTAAGATCTTCTCATCTTCTTTTGTGAGATCAATTTCCACCTCTCTTTAGCCTGACCTTAGATCCTTCTGACAGAATCCTGTTTAATCGTTTGACTACCTCTTTCGATGATTCTGCGGCACCACTCCCATATTTAGCTACATCTGCTATATTCTCGGCAATCCACTCCTCTGCATCAACAAACTCCGCAACATTAGATCGTCCTTGAAGTGTGTCTACCCTATAACGCGGCCTGCTAAACTTTTTTCCGGTTAAAGGATGTACCCTCTCAATCTCTTCTTCGGCGTAGTCAATAATTGTAGACTGATATTTCTTCGGGTTAATCTTTCTTGCTGTCTCGTGTACTAGGTGACCATATTCATGGACGGCTATCCCTTCAACGGAATCAGCATCAATCATTCCAAACCCCTCTCTAAAATCGTAGGGTTTAAGAAGGTGCCGTTTTCCTTTCGCCGTAGCAAAGTCAGGATGTAGTAACACATCCCCAAAGTTCTCAGCCTTGTCTAAACTAGTAGACGAAGAAGTTGGACCTGATATAGACCCAGGTATATCGCCGAGGTCTTTATCTATAATTACACCCCTAATTTCTGGAGCACTCTTCCCAAATAATTCCCGCTGTGTCTTTTCTAGCCGTTGACTTATCTTGTTCTGATCCGTAGAAGAGAACCTTACTTTTGTTTTATGAGAAGAAAACCGTATTACAGGTACCTTTGGTTCTGCTCTCTTTACGGGAGCCTTTGCTACAGGTTTAGGAACTACCTTCGGTTTTACTTTCACTGCCGGAGGTATTGGTTTCTTCAAAACTTTCGTCGACGAGAATTTCGTCGGTTTCACTAGTGAACCTACTCTCTTCTGCCATGGCAAATCCTCCAGTCTGATTACGGTATAGGGTATTCTACTCTCACCAATTGTTACTGCTTTATCAATACCAAGTACTCGATACTGTCTGCTCCTTTGTAGCAACAATTCAAATTCAGCGGGCAGTGCTGACTCACCAAACACGAAGGCTCCGTTGTTTGTCCTAATCTGCAACAAAACCCGTCTTCCGGGCTGAGTATCCACAGCAGCTATAGCCGGATTCAAACTAGTAGAGACAAAGCCTTCATCAACAATAGACCCCTTGCCTTCCTTCAAGATTGTTTCAGCCATTCTCAACCACTCATCGGATGTCTTTCCTAGTCCACGATATGTAGTTGTCGACTCAGCCAATTTCTCTTTCGTGACTTTATCTAGGCTATCAACCAACGCTTGCTGTTTTTTTGTGAGAGCCTTTCCGCCCCTCAAAGCTTTATTTATACCCTTGGAATCTTTGTTAGTGTAAGCCCATATAGCCTCCCGTATTTTCTTGTCTTTTTCAGCAGCCTTGGATAAGGCATCTCCGCTACTTACTATGTGGTCGGGAATCACCTTGCCAAAGTCCCCATCCGCTAATTGATCCTCTGTGAGCGAGTGTAGAAGTCTCCTATCTCCTATTTCACTCTTAGGAAACACTTTATCCTTTGGTCTAAGCTTCGGTATAGGCTTAGAAACTACTGCCGGCTTAGGGGCTGCTTTTATCGGAGGCTTAGGAAATACCTTCGGTTTCACCTTCTCTACAGGCGGTATCGAAGCCTCTGGCCTAACCTTAGCTATCACACCAAGCTTAGAAGGCACGACTTTATCAGCCCCAACCCATCGAGACTTCTTTGCCTTATCAGCAAAAGTACCCTTAACACGTTCCCTTGATACCGAATGCCTAAAAGATGCCTGTATTTCCTTCTTGCTTCGCTTCTGCCCTACATCAATTACACCATCCCCAAAGTTCACTTTACGCGTCGCTCCAGCCCCTTCCCCAACATTTGCCGGGACGAACGTACAGCGGCAATTGCTTGTCAAAAGCCCATTTACCTGGTATACTGTACTCTTAGTCTGCACATCATACACAGGGAGATTTGAAACGTGAGAAACACTAAGACTGGCAATTACATCCGAGCCAACTTGAAGAAAATTATCGCCCTTCATAGAAGAGGTATTTCTTGTACTGTCATCGGCAGGCAATTCAAAGTCAAGGGAGAGACTATCAAAAGGCATCTGGAGATCTCCGGAGAGCCAATCGCCAATCATTCTCATAAGAACAGGACTATCATTCCAACGGAGCAAGTCCTCAATTTGTTTCAGAATGGGATGAGCACGAATGCTCTCGCAAAGAGATTCAGGTGTAGCAGAAACGTCATTGATAAACGTTTGAAAGATGCCAACATCAAATCCCGTAATGGTAGTGAGTCCATGTATCTTCGTATGAAGCAAATGACCAAGAAGCAACGCCAGCAAATCACGGCAAACGCCCATGCTGCTATCAAAGGATCTAGCTATTCTTTCGAGGAATTGTGTGTCCGAGCCAGGAAGCGACAGGCTAGGTTCACGGTCGACAAGATGCAAAAATGGGAAATGGAGTTTTACAAGATCTTTCAAACTCTGTCCCTCCCACTCATTCCACAATTCGCGGTCGGGATATACAATGTCGATTTCAGGATTGCAGGAACCCCCATCACCGTGGAGATTTTCGGGGGTAAGTGGCATGCTTTTGGAAAGCATCGCAGGATATTTACGGAGCGTAGCAAATGCATGTGCAATGCAGGGTTCTCCTGCGTTATTATCTGGTGTTACAATGACATCGGAATTACCTCCGGTTGCATCAATTATCTTCAATCCCTCATAAGCAAATCTCGCAGGAAGAAAGCCATACTCCGTGAGCAATATGTGATTCGGGGTAACGGAAAGGCTACGTCCTTTGGCAGTGCTAATCTCAATTATCTCTCCGGCGTAATGCGTTTTCATCAAGGCAATCACATCGTCGGCAACAATAACTGATTCCCCCACAACGCAATTCGGATGTCTCGGGATGATTCCCCTAGCCTCTTTAATCTTCAGCACCACACCTTCAAGAGGCATACATAGTGGACACACCCTATCATCACCCGCAGTAGACCACTCGACCATCACACCTACTTTATCAACACCGAGCTTCTCTAAACCGTCTAGCGTCCCTTCTGCATGTGCCCGAATTGTTTCTGTTCTCGCAATCATCCGTGCCCGATTGATACCTATCTTCTGCAAAGGACTATCCGGCCCCACCATAGCCCTTGCTATAACCATTGGATGCTGTCCCTGCGTAAGACCATCCACCAATACCCTACTCAGCTGAGTAGACATCGCAGAACTCACACCCTTCAAGTCCGTAAACACTCTAGAAGCCAACAATTGCACCTTTTCAATACTTTCTGGGCGCCCAAAAGCACTCAAAAGAAACTGCTGCTTGCTCCCCTCCATAAATGCCACTTGCTGAGACGTAATAGCAGTAGCTCTTTGCACCGCCCTAGTGTCGTCAAATGCCCTGCCCGCTCCCTTAGCATATCCTTGCCTTATAAACTCCTCCCAATAAGCATCCTTCCCCGTCAACACCGCGCCTGCCATCTCCCGCTCCAACCACTTCTCAAATGCCTCTTTCTGCTTCACCGTCGAGAGAAACTCAAACCGCTGATTGCCTATTAGGTCATAACCCAAAGTAGGCTCCCTAGAAGATGTCCTAGCAGCAGTGAACCCAAGATTAAAAGCACTATCTTCTCCGTCTGAGTCATTGTCCTCTCCTATATCAAAAGGTTCAGAACGTAACCCAACAGATACCCTACCATTATTCCTCCCAAGGCTATCCCCAACGAACGCACCATGCTCCTTATCATCGTCTCCCTCCTTTACTTTCCCAACCACATTCCCAATAAGACTAGACCTGACACTACTATCCCCACTAGAATCCCCATTAACGCCGGCAATACTGCTACTTCTATCCACTTTCTGTTCACTGACATTTCGTATGCTCCTTTTTAGTCCAAAAGCATCCTCCACCGTAAGCAAATGCACGATAGCTCTGGCAACCTTACGAAACCTCCTAGTAAACTCCGCTTCAAAAGCCCTTCTTAGGGTTTTCGTCCTAGTAGGATCGGCCTTCAGCACATTACTCCGCACTATCTGAGTACGTACACGCTTGTGGACATTCAGAGACAAATCACCAGACCCAAATATACTACCGTGCCCATGCACAGCATCCAAAGTGCCCAAGCAAGGAGAACCATTGCCGATGCCGCCCACTCCTCCAGGTTCATTCTCCACCTCTCTGGCTTGTGAAGCCTTAACAGCCCTAGCCTGTCTAAGCGCCTTGCTTCTACCATTAGAGCCTACAAAACATTTACCTTTTTCACCCCAACGCCACCCTCCTTTTCCATCTACTCTACATCGTACTAGAGGCATACTTTGCCCTCTCTGTCATAGACTTCACCCAGACACTTTCCCTCTACAAAAGTGGCAGTGACTCGGTATTTTTGGTGAAGAGGTATGGTACCAAATCTTATACTCTTATGCAACCCACTGAGTCTATCCTTTTTCCAAGGCATCGCCATTCCCACCAATGCAGCCACGGCAGCCTTTAGTGCGTTTCGCCTATTCATAATATCATTTCCTCCTGGTCTTCAGATAGCATCCAAGACAGAGCCTATAGGGCAAAACTACTACCCTTAATGCTTTGCACCTACGACAGATTCCCTTCCGCTTTTTGGGTTCATTTTGAGGAGCTCACAGTGGTTTTGGTTTGTTTATTACCTTCCCTTTCTTCTTTCTGCTCATCATCTTCTTCCTCTCCAATATCCAGTATCATTTCTCTATTCTCATCCTCTATCACTTCCGTAATCGACTCAGCTTCCTCCTTTGAAAAGCCGAGCACCATAGTCAAAAAGGAAGAGACAGGTAATAGTTGTTCTCCACCACCAGACACATAAGCCACAATAGCCTGCGTGACTTTGATTGCGATATCAGCCTTCTCTAGCGGCGACATAGTTTCAATCTCAGGCCACTTAGCAGAGAACCCCTGCGGCGTAGGCAGCACACCCAATAAGATGAGCCTATTTATTGTAGGCACGATAATTCTGGGAGTCACATAATTATCTCTACGCGCCTGTACGACATCATCCCAGTGATTGCGATCCTGACTACTTGCCAGTTCCCCTCTCTCAGAACCTAAGAATACTCGCTTAGGGCAGTCTTGCTCAATGCAAATAGCCTCAATCTGCTTATCAATCTGAGGTGAAGGGTCTACAACCTGCGGTGCCAGGCTATTAGCATGCATACCCGTAGAGACCAAAGCACGCTGCAATCCATTAAAGAAGTTCTCCATCTCCCCTTTGATTGCCGAAGAGGCTACTTCCACGTCACCACCCAACGAAGGATGCGTTTCAAAGCTAATCCCGGGAAGCGCCCCCTTATAGTACATTTCAGTACTAGTCCCGTAGAAACTATTCAGGTTTTGCAGATTATTGAATACTGGGAGCATCCTCGGTATACCAAATACCTCGTTACTCGTTACCTGATCCACAATATGTACGACCCTAGACCAGTGCACTCTAACCGTTTCCATAGACGGCCTAACAGAACTCTCACTCAGCATAGATGTATCGTCAAACGTCATAGAATAGCTTTCAGGCAGCCCAAACCTGGCACTACTAGATTCCTCATCATATCTGTCGATTACAGCTAACCTCTCAGGAAATACCCTAAGATAGATCAGCTCTCTCTTAGCTCTTTCATTAAGGCTAAGAGACTTACTTAGGTCTTTCCCCTCGGCACCTCCTACACCAATCAGGAGTGCTCCGTAATGACCAATACCAGAAAGAATATCAACCCTAGACAGATATTCCCAAAACGGGTCTCCTTTCTCATCCTGGTAGAAACTCTCTCCACGCAGCTTATTACCTAACCCCTTCAGAGCTATCTCGAACTCAGTATCGTCGTCGTCCTCTCCTCCCTCAGAAACTATAGGGTGAACCTGCCAGCAGTGCTTAGGCAGCAACTCTACAACCTTCTTAGCGATGGGATTACGCTTATAGAAATTATCATAGTGCTCAAGCGTTATTTGCTCAGTTTTCAGATACCCACACTCATCGTCGATATCCCTACGTGGATCGGGACTCGTGTCGGACCCACCTAATCTACGAATCAAGGTAGCCGCATTAAGTGCCTTCTCTACCCTGCCCAAAATCCTCTCATACCTATGCTGTGCAATAGGATCTTCAATAGTCCTGTTAATCGTTACACCATCTATCATTTTCTATTCTCCCTTTACCGCTCCTCCAAGCGAAACCAGATTATCCTCACACTCCTTCAGCAGATACTCCAAGCCGTTCAGCTTAGACAGAAGCGGACCCGCATCAAAATCCTCTGCATCCGACATTAGAGTGATTACCCCAGCCTCGTTCCTACTCTCATAGACTACACGTTGCTGCAAAGGCTGATCACGATGCATATCCCACTCCACTAGCATAGATATTTGCCTCTTTAGGTCAGCATGCTCGCCTTGCAATTTAGCCTTCAGTATCTCCCAATAGTGCCTTCTCAGATCTTGCAGCTTATCCTCGTCCACCGGCGGCTCATGTTCAGGCCCCTGATAGTCTCCTATCTCATATCGCCAGCCGTCTCGAAATAACAGCATACCCTCATTATAGACTACGGGCTCTCCATGTGCCTCGACAAACTTGTAGAAATAAGCCCGCCAGTCCAGACGTACTCTATGCTTTGAGGTTTTCCCATTACTGCTAACTATTCCTGCAAACCGCGTCATCGTTTATCACCCTTTACATTCAGGGCACACTGGATGTAAATAACCCCCACTACTCCTTATCCCCATCAATGATGATATCACGCGACGTAATACACCGTTGCGGGATGTAAATCAGGCCACTGACCTGCCCGGAGACACAATCTTTAGACAACGCAAGACACAAAATATCTGCCGTTTCATTTACGAGCATACCGACCGTTGTAATCTCAGCCGGCCGCATATCCAAACGCTCGTGCTCCACCCAACCATCGTCAGACCTCGAATCAATCCAATTAACTACTGCCACTTTCATCAGTTATTCCCCCCAGGAGTAACCCCACGCCTAATCGGCCCATTACTAGGCACGTTAATGCCTCCCACTCTCGCATTAGACTGCTTGCAATTACCACAAATACGATGAAACCTATAACGAGGCAGAAAGGGCTTCTGACATTTCATACAGGGGCGTTTAAGGCTCTCTACAGAATCATATCGACCAAAACCACAGCTAGAACATTTCTCGTCACCCTCCAATAATCTACCATCACAGTTAGGACACAGCCTCCTCCTACCCACGTCCCTTTTTTTCTTCTTTTGTGTAGAGCGTTCTGGAAGTGCTCTTCTCTTCTTTTGCTCTACTGGAAGTGCTCTTTTCTTCTTTTGCTTTAGCTGCTCTAGAAATGTTTCCATGCTCATTATGTTCTTCCACACCTTTTACAAGCACCACGGATGCAACAACGAGTGCCTGGTTCAGGATAGCCTATAATCACATAATCTTCCCACGACCACTCATGACTACCAAACCAACACAACACCCGCAGTAGTAGTCTTTTCATCACACCACCCCCGCTCTAGTCTTTCTGGGCCGATGCCTAATACCATAATAACACAATGCAGCAGAGTCAGCCTCATCTGGACTATGGCCTAGAATTTCTATTAGAGTCTTTACATTACTGTTCTGAACTCCAGGTGGTTTGTTCTTAGGAGGCAAGTACAGCCGACCCTCTTTGTCATAGAGCTTAGGGAAAGGCTGAAGCTGTCTATGCAACTCTGCCATCCTCCCAGGAATACCGTATATTATACCAGATTTGGGGTTTATCGCCTCACTCAATGCCCCAAACATTTCAGCCCGACGATTCAGATAAACATACCGCTCTTCATCCTGTAGCTTCCGGTGCTCCAGTGGCGTCAATCCCCTACGCTTCTCCGCCGTCACTGACTCCCCGAAAGCCACTGTCCTCACGTTGTAACCATTTCGACGCATCCTATCAGCGTGCTCTTTTCCTCCGCCCCCACGGTCAAAAACAATATTCTCAGCCTTAACATGAAACTCATGCATCAACTGCACTGTTACATCTACCACTACCGCAGTGTCAGGTGTCTTCTTGGTCTCTTGGTATATAAACCCCAACCCATCCCCTACAGTCCACGAGGAACTATCGCCGCCCTCTGCTGGATCTACCCCGATAGCTCTTCCTGCCCTATTCCTCCCGTAAGTTCTTTCTAGCTCCTCTGCCCTATTAGCAGCAGCTTTCAACCAAGCAGCCGGAAACAACTTAATTTCCGCGCCCTCATAAAACCTCCCATCCAACTTAACGCACTGCTCCATTGCATCAAATCGATACCGATTCAGCAGATAATCATCAAACGACAGCAACCCAGGGACAAGCGTCCTAAGCAGCGGATTCTTTCTCTGAAGAGTAGTGGTCATTGTCTCTCTAAACACTCATTGCATAGACCATGAGGAGTATCATAACAGGCGGTACACATTAGTATAAAGCACTCTAAGCACAACTCTGGGTCTGATATTTCCGTACCACAGTTATTACAGATCTATCGCTCATCACTCTGCTCCTTACCGCTTAATAACCAGGATAGTCCAAGAATCACCCCTTTAGCAGTAGCAAGATTTGCCGCTATCCTATCATTATCCTTATGAAAAAATTTGCGTGCCTCTTCCATGTCTTTTCTCGCTTGCTGTGCCTCTTCTTCAAGGTTTGCAATTGTCTCCCGATTGCTCAAGCAGCTTTCACACAGTACGGGCATTTCTGGCTTAGACTTGCACACGAAGCATTCGACAAATTTATTCATCACTCCTCTCCTTAATACCTTTTCCCGTTTTCTACAGGCACGTACTTGACTATCTTCCAAATCCCCACCGCAAAGAGTACAAGTAACTAGCATTGCTCCCACTCCTTCAAAGGGTTACCTTTTTCTCTCGCCAAGTGCCGTATGTATATCCTCCGCTAGCTGACTCATTTTAGTATCATACTCTTCTTCATCACTACGTTGAGGAATTAGTGTACATTTCCTCACATAGTTAAGCATACGAACGAACCAAAGATACTCATCTCCAATAAGAATCAAACTGACTACAGTTCTACTCGACTTTTCTACATCTATCTTCATCGCTCCTACTCCTTCAAAAGAGTACTATTCATCACTTTCTTCCTTTTCAAACTTTCCCTTTCGTGGCTTCGCTAGCTCGTTTCTTAAATCCTCAAGAACGAGCCTCAACTTCACGACGAATATAAGGAACGTCCCCTTACACGATCTCAATACCTCGTCATCGGTCATACCGAAAAAACCAGCCCTCTTTCGTAGCTCAGTAACCAGACGACATTTTCTCTTATTACAGCAACATCTTACATTCATCGCTTCCACCATTATTCCATGCCTTCATTAAAGTTTCATATTGCCCCTTAGAGTAAACCCCCCAAGGCTGATCCTCGTTAAGCACAAGCAATTCTTCAGGCCTACGCAGCCCTGCCTTAATCTCCGCAATAGCATACTGCACGTTAGGACTATCCTCAGCGCATGCCCCAATAATCTTCCTTAGATAGTTTCCATTACCGTCTGGAATGTCCCCGCCCTTATCCTTGCTGCCTGGCTTTCCCTTAACGGCCCACTTGAAGAAGTTATCGCAGTCATAGGGATTTCCCACCACAAGGTTCTTATGGGTGCATGTGTCAAGCCTACTATACGTCTCATGGTCAATACCACTTGACTCGTCAAACACCCCTAGCACTGCCGCCTGTCCTCCAGGGCCTCTAGCTAAGTGGTGCCCTGTCATACCTTCCCCGCGTTTGGCAACCTTTGCAATCACGTAACTCTTGTCTGATTCTCTCTTGTCTATCAGCTTCTTTATCTTCCTATGCATAATAATTAGAGGCAGCCTATATCGGCAGGTGCTAGCGAGGTCTCTTATCTCACCCCAAAGCACATCATCCAGGCTATCCATATCAACGCTAGTGCAAACAACCCTGCAAGGCTCCCTAGTACAGAAAAACCACAGTATTCCAACGGCACATATGTAGTCCTTCCCTAACTGATGTCCAGCAGGTACTACCGTCTCTTTGTTATCTTCTAACGATCGCAGCACCTCAATCTGCTTAGTGTAAAGAACCCTATCGGGCCATCCCCACCCATAAAACTCCAGAGGATCCCAAGCATATTCACTCATTTTGGCTTCGTTTCTTCTACTATAGAACGGCCCTGGACATCCAATACCTGTTGCTCTATAGGGTCAACCCTCTCTGAGCGCCTAAACATACTCTCAGAAGCCATCAGCAGCACTTCCAGCTGTTGGCCGGCAAATAACCCCTTATGTTCCATAGCCATCCTTAAAGCAGCAGCTTTAGGCACTAACTTAATCTCAGTTTCAATTTCCTCTACAGTAGTCCCATCTTCTAGTGTGTATGCTTTCCTCTTCTGCTTGATCCCATCAATAGCGGATGTTACTTCTTCAGGCAAATCGTTGATCCTAATACCCTTTTCTACACGCCCGTTCACAATCCTCGTGGAACCAATAATCACGCCGTTCTCATCCACAAACTGCTTGCCGTCTCTAGTAGCACACGCATGCACGTGCCAGAGAATCTCATCAGCTTGTATCTCGAACTTCTTTTGTGTCTTTTTCTGAAAAAGATTTATTAGGGCCCTTACCCTAGGCTTTCTCAGCAGCTTACTCCCTAAATTGCTCGCTGTAGTCCGGGTCTTGCATTTGTACTTAGCATCTAATACAGCCTTAGTCCGATCATAGTGGACTATATACCCCAAGACAAAAGCCTTCTCTTTATCAGTGAGTTTATTGGGATTAGCAGGCAAAAGTTTACACGACATCTTAGTTCACCCTCTTACGTCTCATCATCTCACTTAATGGTACCGCGTCAGTACTTTCATAGCTATGCCCTTCAGCACACGTATCAGTTATTACTGCTCCACTCCTTTGGCGGTCTGTCCCTACTGCTCCACAGATAGGGCAAAAACCAAAGGGGCATTTTATCATTCCTTTAGGCTCTTGTTCCTTTCTCTTTCTCTCTGCCTCCTCTTCAGCCTGTATCAAGGCAATTTCTGTTTGCTGTTGAGCAATCTTTGCTTGGCACTCAGCAGACATTGCCTCAGCCTTGAACTTCCTCGTAAGTGCCTCTAAGCATTTACTTGCCTGTACTACCAATGCAATTACTTCACGTTCTTCCAGCGTATTCATTATTCACTCCCTTTTTCATTATAGAATCTTTACCCTTACGGTCAATTCCGCCAATTCCCTCCTTTTACCTATTTACATTGTACCATAAATCCATTATACTATCGTTCACGACAGGGTCTACTACTTAAATACTACTACTTAGTAGTATTAGGGGCTTCTCCTCACAAAAGAAATACCCCAAGCTTCCCGAGCACTCCCCTAGCAAACTTAGCCATGCGTGTGTACTCTTCTCGTTCTTCCTTGCTCTTCGCTGCTTCCATATCAAACACTTTCTTCCTTTTCTAGAGGTGGCATAATTTTCTTCTCACAATCAAACCACTTTGTATTATCTTTCAATCGAGTAATATTTATCGAGCCATCACCCGCCGTATGCCTGCATTGGATCTGAGGATACAACTTACCTTGTAGAAACTTTTGGTAGACTCTATAGAAACGCCCTACATTCTTTGACACGGGCATCGGCAAGGTCTTCCTCTTAAATTTCCACTCACAGACGTTGCAGATCCGAACACCGAAGCAAGTAGGATTAGACTCATGGCTTGTCATTTCCTTCTGACACAATGCACATTGACCCACCCTCACTTCAGTAATGGAGTTATTACCTTCCTTCATCCAATCCTCAACTTTCTCTTCCTCGCTTCTCTTATCAATTATTGTCATCCCATCACCTCCACATAGAGCCTCTGAAAATGTGGTGTCATCTTCCACTTAGCTTTTCGCTTCACTCCCTTAATGGTCTTTTGGTAGTTGTTGATGGCTTCTATCTTCTTCAGAAACCTCAACAGCGTATGCACGTGAGACTGTTTCTTCTGCATTCTAGTAGCTAAGCCATAGGTATCCAGCCCTTCTGGTTCCGTATGCAGAGCCTCCATTATTTCCATGGTCTGGCCTCTGCCGGTATCCAAAGCAACTTGCTTTACACGCCGCATAACTTCTGCATCTACAGTCTCTCGATTCAAGACCACAGCCAAGCACTTAGCTAACCGCACCATTTGTGATACTAACCTAGCCGCTAACTCCCTTTCAGCATTCTCCTCTTGCTTATCACTTGGCCGTGCTCTCATGTAAGCGACAAAACGCCCTAACGACATACATTGTCTAAGCGTCTTTTCATTCATAACAACTTGCCCTAACAATACAGAAGCATTCTCACGCAAGTATTGTATGTAACCACCAGTCAACCTCATAGCCTCGGTCATCTCAGGCTCCTGGTGTGTTTCCATTCTACCATCAGACTCTATAGCAATTTGCCGACTAGCGGCGTTTGCTTTTCTCCAGAGAATTTCCTCTTCAAGGTCAAGATCTATACCCTCCATAATAACGCAGTCCAAAAAGCGTTCTCCTAGCTCACTCTGGTCTATGCTCCGTAAAGAGCTAGTACCACACAGCAGCCACGTCATTCTGATTCCCGTGTAATCTCTGCTGGCTTTGTTCCTATAGCTAGTCCTACTTACTGTGTCATACAAATCACGTGCCTCCGCAAGTATCTGCCCTAGATTGGGAGACTGTAACAACGTGTCACCGTCCTTAGTCACTAGTGTCATTCCCGCCAGCTTAGCAACTAATGAGTTATCTTCCTTACCGTCTTGATCAGTTTGATAGCCGCTATGAAATCCCCTTATAGTGCTTTTACCTAACACGTACTCTCGATTCACACACAGAGCCTCACAAAGTGTCGATTTTCCCCCGCTTGCAGGCGAAATGATTTTCACCCACAATTGATCGCCCACAGACTTTGTGCTTGTGATGGCTGCGAGCATCACACTAAGCGCCCGATCTAAACCATCAGTCCACCGCAGAGCTTTTCTCCATGCGGTAGTCAAATCCTTGTAACTACTACAATCGAGGTATTCCATACCCCCAGACTTGCCTCTACCTGAAGAGCCCCTCAGAGGCTGTTTAAGCCACGCATCATCAATAGGCTGAAGCATACCTAGCATCTCTGCAAAGGCTGTTAGTCGCGAGCCTAGGCCCCTTCCCGACCCTATCCCTAGCATATCACGCAGATCATACCCACTAGCACGCCCCGCATCGTAGCCATTCTCCCCCCATCTTAGGTATCCTATACTCTTTGGGGGGGTACTACCTCCACTAAGGATGCCTACTACTCTCTTAACCCCCATAAACCCCCCAGGGGGTATATCCCTGCCAGTCTTGGGATTCTTTTTTGGATGATCGCTATCAAAACAAATCCGCACATCCTTACCACTAAACAAAGAGCACCAACTCTCCTTGAATACTTTGCAGCCAGGCACAGCCAACACATTGCAATACTTCAATAGGCTATTTGCCCTATTAGATGTGGCAGACAGCCCCTTAGTAGTTTCCTTGATTCCTCCAAGAGTCTCCCACAACACCATTGCATCCCATGGCCCTTCACACAAATACACGATAGATTTCTTGGGATCGTAAGGAAATGCACCAAACATTCGAGTCTCTAACCCAGACGTAGGCAGCAACATCCAGCGCGTAGCAAGCTTTGAATACCTATAGAGTTGGCAAATTTTCCCTTCATGATTGTATCCTGGCACTAGCCAATGCTCTGTCAGATATGACTGGCATACTCCCCAAGCCTCTAGCGTCTTGCTATAAGCCAGACTGCGGCTCTTTGTTAGTGCCTTGTACGTCTTTGTTCCTTTAACGCTTTTCTCATGCAGCATACGCAGAAATGTGAAGACATTTCCCCCTCCCTTTTTTGTTCCTTCTTGGCATTTCCAACATTGCCACTCGCCCGTTTCAAGACTCACACCGAACGTATCTCCTCCGCACCAAGGGCATTCACACTTAGCATTCGTATCGCCTTCGCTCCCCTGTAAATCGAGACCATGGAAAAGATATGGCCTAAGCATTTTGGGTTGATCTGCAATCTTACTTACCATTTACGGCAGTCTCCAATTTTTCAGTATTCAGAATTCTCTCTTCTCCAAGCAGTCGCCACGCATCAGCCTAATCACTTTCCTTCTCCTCATGGTCTATGATGAGTGGGGTCCCTACAATCGCTCCTGTTTTATTCTCTACATAGCCCCCAGGAAATGCCAAGTGCCCCGGGCTATCGGCGAACCTCACACAGATGGGTATGTACTCCCTTTTCGGGCCAAATGTGATCTCTTTATCCATCCTACATGCCTTGAGTGGTACAAGCGTATGAAATTGATCAGTTACATCATCAATTAGCAGTAAAGGATCAATATTGGCTTCTAGCACCACAGGACCATAACGACAAGCAATTATAGGAGTAAAAGCAAACCATGTTCCCACCCAAAAACCAATTCGTCGGATGCTTTCCGCAGCCATTTCTGACGTGCCGTGATATACTCTCATGACTTCTACACGCCTTGTAACTTCCTGACTCACTTACGCTTACGACTACTTATAATAGTGGCCTTGACTCTCAGGCGCCTGTAGATGATAATGCCGGTAATTGCAATTCCGCCTACTCAGGAGCGATGACATGGCTACGCGACCCAACCTTTCCGACACGCAAATTATGATTCTTCAGTACCTCTTCCAGACACGCAAGAAGGGTCTCACAAGGCAGGAAATTTCCAATGCTGTAGGTTTCTCTGCTAATGGCAGCAATCTTGGTCCTACGTACAAAGAGAGTCGAGAAGCTCAGCCTAACTCTCTGGTCTCCCGAGGCATGGTCAGAGTTCAAAGCCTCACGGTCAGAGGTCAGGAACATATAGTATACTCTATTACACTACTTGGTGCCGGCCCCGCCAAAAAGTACTCTGCTCTTCAACAACCAAACGGAGAGAAGATTCCTTCTAGTATAATTGATCCAGCAGTAAAGAAAGCACAAGCCACCCGTAATTATGGTTTAGAACGCTACACTGATGACGATATCCACGAGATACGTGGAACTCTCGGAGGTAAGTACGAATCAGTTTCCATCACTAGCCTTAGACAGCAAATCGTCAATCGCCGCAAGCAACGAGCATTTGTTGATGAAGACGTTTGCAAAATTCGTAGCCTCAAGAGAATTGAAAAGGAATTTGGTGCCGAGGGAACTGTTATCAAGCTCTTCCTCACAGGGAAACAGATCCTGAAAATTGACGAGATGCTTCAGTCTCTGCTTGCAAAAAAGAGCGGATAAATAGGGCAGCTACTTGCGGGCAATTTGCATTTCCGTAGGCACGCAATCGTCCCACACGGCTGGGAACCCCATGAGCCAACGGGAAAACGCCGGGTTCAATAGGTACCCTTTTTGCTTTGCCATCTGTACAAATGACGATGCAAAAGCTTGACCAGGCAGCTTCAATACTCTCTTTTTGGTACCTGGTTGGTAGGCATACTGGCTCCCGGTCGCGTCGTTCGCAATTGGTGTCGCCCAACCTGACAGGAACACTTGCTCGTGAAGATTTACTGGTTCTCCTCCGCTTGGAATGTTTCTCGTTGTCTTTCCTTCTCTTAGCTTTCTTAGTCGGTCTTTTGACGGGACCATAGCATTCATTGCTGTCGGTGTTCCCCACCCCAAGAGTAGCAACCCACCAGAGTCTCTGTCTGATATGCGGGGAGCCCACGCACGCAGTCGGCAGATCGGCGGCCCCAAAGGCATATCCCAGACTCTCCATGTCAGAACGTACTCCAGAGAGCCACTCTCTGCCAAGTTTGCTTGCAACCTGCTCTCCAAACACTGTTGAAGGTTTACACTCTTTAATAAGCCGGTAGAATTCCGGCCAAAGGTGTCTCTCATCATTCACGCCTTTCTTTTTTCCAGCACAGCTAAAGGGCTGGCAAGGACAACTACCAGACCATACGGGCCTATTCTTAGGCCATCCTGCGAGCATAAAAGCGTATTCCCAGCCCCCTATGCCAGCAAATAGGTGAACTCTCTTGTATCTCTTTAGTATTTTTGCCCCAATGCATCTGATATCTTGAACATTTACAAAGCTATTAGGCCAAAGATTCTTCAGCCACTGACCCAAAAAGGGATCAATTTCGTTAAAGCAAATGCTAGGTGGAGGCTTTGGCATTTCAGTTCTTAATAGGGCCAAAATACTAGTAAGCAGTACGCTTTGGCTTTTCTGTTACTTTATTGAAGTGGCCCCACGTCATCTCAGCACGTAGAGGCATGCTATAACGCTCCTCTGTATGCTTCTTACAAGCAAAGATATGCCACTCTTTCATCTCTGCAAAGTGCCCTTCCAGAGGGTACTCGCAAATGCATCCGCAAGCAAAGGCAACTACTTTAGCTACTTTTACTGGGTACATTCTACCTTCTTGTTGCCTAGACGAATTACCCCTAGACTTTCTAATTGGCAAGCCAGCAACTGTTTCATTCATCTCCTAGCCCCCCTTCCTTATCAGTTTCTCTTTCCTGTAGATACCTGCCGCAGCCCACATCTGACGGTCTTACCGGCGGATAGACTGAAAACTGCTTCAGGGTCATAGGAATAGCAGTCCCGACACCTTTGATAACACTCTTTATCGGCTGCCCCTGTATGGGAACGCCAATTACAGTAGGCGGTACGCGTCTGCATCTTCCACTTTGAGAATTTTCCCTTTCATAATAGTGACAAGTACCACACGATTGTTTTCTTAACATCAATTGCTCCTTTTACAAACTAATGCCTTCAGCCCAATTGTTCGGATGGTACTCCACAGAAACAGGTGTAGGGATACCTATGTCTTCTCCACCTTGTTCCATTAGCCTTGCAAGGCGTTTAACTGTAGTGAGATTTCTCTTGCCTTTGCCCTTGAAGAACAAGTCGGCAGCAGGTTGACTACAAAAGTCAAAAACGAGTTCATCATGTACCTGCATAATTATAGAGGCGTGTGCATAAGGCTTACGCACAAGGCTATACTCATCAAGATAATCTTGGCAGCGTATCATACCCTTATGCATCCATTGTGCCGCTGTGCTTTGCACGTGATAGCTAAGAGGCACAGTTGGCACTATCGCCCCCCAGCGTGTCCTAGTACACTGGATAGGATAGCCTCTATTAGGGTCAACACCCTTATCAGGTATTGTCTCCACGTAGCCATACTTATTGGCAAGAGCTATCATCTTCTGGTTCAGCTTAGCTATTTTGCCAAATCGTTTTTGTATTCTCCCCTGTGCCCCTTGTACATGGTATGCCCTATCCGCCGTGCCGCTTTGTTCCACTGCTCCATACTGGACCGCGAAATTACCGTTTTTGGTCCAGCCATACCACGTTGATGCAAACTTTTTCTTGCAGTCCGCTCCATATTTCGCAAACATTTTCGGGTGGAGTACATCGAAGACAAGTAGATGGTATGATCCAAAGTAAGGTGCATCCTTTGGCCTTTCAAAAAGGTCTATCATTTCCTCTTCGCCAGCCTCATAGGCAGGAATTCGCAACTCTATATTATTAGCATCAAGAGAATACCATTCTCTACCAGGGGCCGGCCCAAAGCAGTACCTTAGATTCGTGTCTTCCTGTTTTGAAATCTGTTGTTCATTTGGTGATTGACTGCTAAACCTTAGTGTCTTCGCCCCCGTAGGGTTCAGAGAAGGGTAAAGAATCCTCCAATCTTTAGGATTAACTCCAGCAGTAGTAGGTGGAGCATAGTAGTACGGCAACCAAAACTTCTCATAGGAGTCTAAGTACCCCAGAGCGGTCATGCGTTTACGGTAGGCACGTAGATTCTTCACGAAAATACCAGCCTTAGACCGTGGAGGCAACATAGCAATCCAATCGTCTAAAACGTACTTGTCTACGCTAGGGCTACCGCTTGGGGTTTTCTTACTAGACTCTAATTTGAAATGATCAAATAGTACAGACCTCAGTTCATTGGTTATCCCTTTAGGAAGCTCTTTAACTCTCCTCTCACTCATAGACACGCAAATCCTAGCATTCTTTTCCGTAGTGGCTCTAAATTTCTTTTCTAATTCATCTTTCCTCTTTCCACTCAGTGTAATTCCCGCATCTTCCATAGCAGCCACTACAGGCAATACCTTTAAGCGTTCAAGATAGATATTCCATAGCTCTCGTTTCTCTAGAATCTCTCTCTGCCTCAGAAATAGTGGTAGGGTAACTCCACTATCCCCATTGGCGTACTCACTACAGACAGTCCACCAAGGATGGTTGTCTAATCGTGGATCTCTATCGTCTGTTTGCTCTGTATCCTCTGAGCAAACATAAGAATACCCTTCAGCTTTAGCAATAGCTCTAGGCAGCCACATATCATTCTTCCATATCTTTTGCGGGTCCTTTTTTGGTGTTGATTTCTTAACGGAAGGCATCTCAGGTAAGCCTGGCTTTGCAATACGCCAACTGGAGTATTTACTCTTAGCTACTGCTCTAGCTGCGTTAGTAGCTTCCTTAATGACATCATTAAGAGGCTGGATGTTGGTTCTCAGATAAACCATAGCCATCGTTGTTAGGTCATGGCGTTGGTTGCTAGCGAGAAGATGCCCCGCAAGAAGAGTATCATAGACCTTATCCCAGTCCCACTGAAGCTTTCGCCCTATAGACTGGAAAGCAACTCTCAGAGCAAGGCAGTCATACTTTGGATTCTGTAATACAAGAGAGTCAGCACAATCTATCTCATCTTGTATCTCTAGCAAATCACTTTCAGGGATAAGCGGCTTACGAGTCAGAGGATCAACTTCCCACTCCCACCAAACCTGCTTGCCATCCTGATAGGTGATGGTGACAAGAAAAGGCATCGCCCCATGCCGTAGGTCCAAGCCCGTTGTTTCTGCATCTAGTGCAATCACCCTAGTGCCCTCCTTGTCAAGACGCTGCTAAAATAACGGAGTTGGTGTAGCTCATGAGAATTTCCAGAGATTGTGTTTCTGTAAATCCTTCTTCAATCAGCTTTAGGTACATAGCCCTCCATTGTGGGATCATATGGTCATTATACAGCTTGAAAGACTGATCCATATCTGCAATTTCTCTTGGCGTTGGGTCACTCATTTTCTTTACTCCTTTTGCAGGAAGTTCAATAAGTATCTTTACAGCACCTAATTCGCCCCTATACTCGATAAGTCTTGCCACACCGCCCATAGGTGTTTTTATGTAATCTGTTAAGCTGGTTACAGCCTCTCGTAGAGAGCTACGTTCGCTTAATAACTTCCACTCCTCATCTTGCAGTTTTGTTTCTACTGTGTATCTCATTTTTCTTCCCTTAATGGTGGGTATTCTTTCCCCTTTATCACTAGTCTCCAGTCATTAGGGTCTACCACCGGCCCATCATAAGGAAGGTACATTGGCAGCCCGGCTTTCCTTAGCACTTTATCTCCGTGCTGTATTATAGCGGCGTAAGTAGCATGAGTTATTTGCCCCTCATCAAATAAAGCATTGAGCCTACCAGAATGAATGTAACCATGACAATAATGGCAGACAGGAACAGTCTCTACATACTCCATACGCCCTAGAAGATAGTCGATAGTGTATAGCTCGTGTCCCTCCAGCCATTTCGGCCCTTTACGGATGCTCTGCTTAGCTACCCCACAAGTAATACAATGATAGAGCGTAGATTTGTAGGCAGTCCTCCTAGTCTCATTCCACCAAGCACTACCCAAAATAGTACGAGGATTTACCCCATGTAGAGGCTCGGGGATTCTAGGAGAAAGCAGAATATTAGGACGCTGTTCCCAGATAATCCTCTGTATACGTCTCAAAGACTTGCCTAGCTTCCTTGGTTTATTCACCCCTTCACCATCTCTATTCTCCCTTCAGCAAAATGATAGCTGCCTGCTCCCATTAGCATCCAAGATAAATCGTAACCAATCATAGCCCAAGCTGGTCCTTCAAAAGGGAAAAACGAATAAAAGAACAAAGCAGATATTAAGCAAGCAGAATTCCAACTAAGTATTTTCCACATAACTATGTTCTCCTTTGCTTTTTGCCCGCGCCTTTGCAAGGAATACAGATACTCCCTCTACTACTTTTCCCTGTACCCTTACACGCCTTGCAACGCGGCTTGAATCCTTTAGGAAGCTTCGGCATAACTTATTTACCCCTAGACCCTTCCCGCCTAATTGCATCACGTACCTCGCTTCGATGTACAGAAACTTCTTTAGGCGCCTCTATGCCAAGCTTTACCTTGTCTCCGCGAATCTTAACGACCACGATCGTAATGTCATCGTTGATGACAATACTTTCGTTCTTCTTACGGGATAGCACCAACATAGCTTTACCTTCCGTGAAAGAGAAACAGGCTGCAATTCTACTAACGCCCCCGGGCCGGAATCGAACCAACCCTCACTTGCCATTGTTATGATGGGATTGAACCATCAGTGGGTAATGAACCATAACCGTTAGGGGCAAATAAACTAAAAGCTAGCCAGCAGCCTCGATTACAGCCGCCCATTTGATAAAACGGCTCCCACGACAGATACTTAGGTACGAGGCAGGTGGGGCACAAATTATTGCAACTGGAATGTTTGGCTCCCACTTTCAGTTGCTCAGCATCCGTCACACCTGGTCCAAACACCTACTGACTAACCACGCGTTTCAAAAAGGAGGTTGGTAGTACCTTACCAGTGACTACTATGTTGATTCGTTGCCTTACGGCATTCCGCAACCTCCTCCACCCAAAGAAAAGGAGTTGAGTCCTTAGCTACTCTACTTCTGATAGTTTACTCCACTCTACGCTCTTGTAGCCCTTGCCAGTGTCCAAGCTCTTCAGGTTGCACGTTTCGTTTGCTGTAAAGACGGCTGTAACCTCACACTCCTGGCTCTTCCTGGCTTTCGGCGGCTTATAGCTAAGGACGTCTCCTTTCTCAGGTATGATTCCCTCTTCCTCTTCCTCTTCTTCTCCTTCTTCTTCTTCTTCTTCTTCTTCTTCTCCAATAGATAAGAGAGTGGCTACCTCTGCCCAGGTATCATAGTCATCAGGATCAATTTCCCCGTCTTCACGAGATTCACACAATTCGGCAAGTCTTTTCTGTGCCTCTTCATCATCGTTGTCTGCTGCCTCTCCGAGTTGCTTTAGATCATCACCTGAGACTTCGTCTTCGTCTACCTCCTCTTCTTCCGCTTCCGGCTCTTCGTCTGGAACTTCATCCGTATCGTCTGCTACTCCTTCTTCTTCTTCGTCCGTATTATTATCTACGGCACCATACCAGCGCTCCCATACTCGTGGGGTAGGGTAGTCGCTTGAGGGATCTCTAGCGGAAGTACCAAACTTGAACGTAGGCTTCGCCTCTTTGAGAGCCTCTAATAGTGCCTCAAAACTCTTAGGAGAATCTACTACTGATGTGTCTGCCCCTAGCATACGCAACGAGTTAAGAGCATTAGCTACATGCTCATCGACAGAAACAATATCCCCGTCTGTTTTCGTTGTAGCACACAGAGGCTCCATAGTACTAGTTCTTTGCCCCTCAACTTCTACTTCCTCGCTAGCGAGAACCACCACCTTTCCATCTTGCCAAGCCTTAGTAATGCTCATTGCTTTCTTCGGCTTGATAACAACCCCAGCCATATAGAGGAATTGCTCTCCTTGGTTAACGCCAGTCTTATACTCTCCAATCTTTGCCTCTACAAGCTGTGCAACACCTCCCTTAATTCCTGCTGGCAAATCAATGAATTCCATCCCAAATTCAGTCTTATCGCTCGCATGAGACACCAACGCTTTTTGAAACACACTTTTTCCAGTCTTCTTACCCATCGCTTTTCTCCTTAGACCAAAAGTACACGTAAAAGAAATACCCCTAATTTCTAAATAATGGTGAGAATCCCGCTGAACCTCTAGAGAAGACTAGCAACTCTATTTTCGGCTAGTTCCACAACCCTCTCGCCTGATAAGAATTGAACTTACCCACGGTATCTCACCCACGGAATCGAACCGCATCCTCTCTTAAAAATGATCCCGGCAGGATTTGAACCTGCAACTGAAGCTGACTTTACAAGGTCAATAGTCAGGCCTGCCGGTTGCTTGATGCGCACTCGGCTTTTCAGGCAGGGCGTCTACCAATTCCGCCACGGGATCAAAGAGAGGGCGTTGGAATCGAACCAACCGAGCATCAAATCTCGCTAAACCAGAGACCCCCATAACAGCCGCAACGGCGATGCCCCGGGAATGGGACCGCTGCGACTGCAAAGCCGATGTCACCTCCATTATACCATATCTCACTTGGATAATCAGCTAACATCTACCTTCATTCTCCATCAATAAGGGCCTTGATTTTTGCGTAGGTAGGATCGACAATCACCGGCGGTAACTCTTTTCCTTTTGGAATGCGAAACTTCGTCGTAAACACGTCATGTGGCCCAACACGTAAGCAGTATTCCACCTTATTAGGCACTCTCGTTTCTTGTACGATCACTTTACTTGCAATACGTATCTTCTTCTTCACTGTCTTAGGCCGGATAAATGTTTCTACAATATAGTTGCATGCTGGATGAAACCATTTCAGCGTCATAGGAGTTAAATCTGATCCCACGAATGGGGTAATTACTTCACTTTCTTGATCGACGAATCGCTCCTTTTCCTGAGCGACAACTACTACATTGCAAGAAAGAGCAAGCAATTTGTAAAGTAGTTCATTCGTCTGAGTCCCGATTTGGCCCCATTGAGACTGGCTTACGACGCCCCAAGACTGCCCTTTGCTAGCAGCACGGAAAAAAGACATTGGAATTTCCTCAAGCCCCGCTACTTCCTTTGCGATTAGAGTTTGCAACCCGCTAGCATGATCTAAGACAACCGTGGCATACTTTTCCGTTTCCTGTTGCATTTGAGTCAATTCTCTTAGCTCATAGCTCTCATGTAATACAACCTTCTCGACTGTCTTGTTGTATTCCGGAGTGTTAATTGAGAGCAATTCCCCTGCCTTCTTAGCCCCAGAGCAAATTATAGCAAGAATCGGCTTAGGAAAAGTAGCCCAAAGAGTAGTCTTGCCTGTGGCACTACGTCCATAAAGGTTGATTTTGATTCCATCGTCTAGCCCCACGCCCAAAGGCTCAATGCGGTCAATCACACTAGAAGACTTTCTCCTAGGTGCTACCCTTTTCTTCTTTGCCGGCCTCTTTTTCACAACTACCTTCTTTACACGCATATTACAACTCCGGGAAAAGGTTCTTGCTTCGCTCCAGCCCCAACGTACTACCGCTAGAGAGATACCGGTCCAACTCACTGCCCTTACCTTCACTAAGTGGGTTATATACCCCATAGGGCGATTGCCAATGAATACAGCTAGCAAATGGATTCTGCTTACCTTCCAGACTGTCAATCCAATTCCACCAAACACACAATTGCTCCAGAATAGGATTCAGAAACCTCGTACGGAAGTTAAGCAGATCCTTCTTCGTCAGTAGCACATCCCAACGCACAAAAAATGACTCTGCCTCAATTACCTCCCCTAGTCTACCATAAAACGCCTCCATTGTCTCGGCAGGATTCTTGCTAGTCGCTTTATGTGGACGTATAGACCCTTTACCCCCACTAAGCGGTCTACGCACTACATTATAGCTGATCCCCCGTAGATGATTGAAGACAGGAATCCCATCCGGAAAACCGTTCCACCCGTCACTTCCATTCTTTTTGTAATCTTCAAGCGCCTCTTGAAAAGACACACCATAGCACATTGTCTGAACATCAAAGCCGAGTTGCTTCGTAATTAGCTCCTCATCAATGTCTCCCTTAGTCTTGTGCTCTCTTAAGTATAATCCCCCTACTCTTTTGTCTGCCAGTAGTTCCAGCCCATCCCATTTCCCCCGTAAGTACACTACACGCCCATTAGGCAGGCTATAAGGTACTCTGAACGTCTGCTCTGCCATTAGGGGCGTTTTACCTTTCTCCTTATGGCCCTGCCAATACTCCAGATAGATAGGAAACTGTACCTTACAGATATTGTACCAGTGCTGTATCTGCTCTTGCTGCGTACGATACTTCTTACAGAGTTTTTTTGTATAACACAAAAGTGCTGCGGTCCAATGAGCACCTAGTCCTAATGCCTCTTCACACTCATGCCACATATTCCCATATTCAATCCGATGATTGAATGTATCAACAGGCTTCCATCCCTCTACCACTTGCAGCCTGAAGCGTTCCCGACAAACGAGAAACTTCTGAAGTAACGATTGCGTCACTCCTCCCTGTGCATGATCAGACTCAGGCCCCCTCCACAATGGTTTCTCAGGGGCCTTCACACTAGCGGCCTTTTTCAAGGCTCTCTTCAATGGTTTCTTAGGCATCACTCGCTCCTTGGGGATTGATACTTAGAAGACCTGGTATAGGTTTAGGTGATTCCGAATCATCGTCTACTCGGTGTAGTGGTACAAAACCATGAGAAGTAACGCGATCCCGTTCAATCTTAATACCCCAACCAAAAGCAAACCACGCAGTATCTGGAGAGGTTTGCACAAATTTAGGTATCTCAGACCCCTGACTATTCAATAACTCACAGATGCTGGACTTGCTATAGCTTTTCATCACTTTTCTCCTTGACGTAACTGCCGTAACACAACCCAACCCAACGCAACATAACTTGACTTGACTTGACTGCCATAACGTAACCAAACTCGACCTAACACAACGCAACTCGACAGAACAAGACTGCCATAACGTAACATAACTTAACCCAACGCAACCCAACCCAACTTGACTGCCGTAACAGAACTCGACTCAACCCAACCCAACCCAACCCAACTTGACAAGACTGCCGTAACGTAACATGACCTACACAACAAAACCCAACCCAACGTGAATTCATGCAGCCAGCTTCTTGATAGCCTCCGAAGCAGTTTCAAGGGACTTTATTACCACCCCGATAATAGCCATCTTGCCCTTCTGCTTCGACAAACCAGCAGCATCCCGCAATTCTGCTACGGCTCTAGCTGCTCCCGATAGCTTCTCTTGCAATTCCTCTAGAGCGGAATGAAACAAGTCCATCTCTTGAACAACTACATCTATGGGTTCATATCGTCCCTTAGACGACGTACCTTCTCTCACGTGAACCCATCCCCGCCGCTTAGGCTTGTCGCTTCCTAATACCACTACCTCGACAGACCGAATAAGAGTACGCGCTTGCTTCAGCCGATGCTGATGTGCCGCAGTAGTATCATCCCACTCAAATGCATCATGCAAGGGTGAGGCTCTTACCTTAGCAGCCTCAATGGTGCTTTCTGCTGTAAGCCCTTCTTCCGTCTTCTCTAGACGCTCAAATTCCTTTCCAATCTTATTAGGGTCTCCACCTACATGCGAACCCTCTTTGAATTGGTACTCTTTCTTAGTCCTAGCCATTATATCACTCCTTCAAAAAATAGGTAATTGAAACATAACTGCCGCAACGTACAGCAACGGAACGCAATGCACCAAGACTAAACGCGACCAGACCAGACTGCCGTAACGAAACACAACGCAACAGAACAAAACCCAACTCGACTCGACCTGACATGACTGCCATAACTTAACCGAACGGAACCCAACTAGACATAACGTGACGCAACACAACAGGACTGCCTTAACGTAACCAAACGGAACTCAACTCAACACAACAGGACTGGACCTGACTGCCGTAACCTAACACAACTCGACGCAACAAAACCCGACGCAACTTGCCCCAGCAAAGGAAGGCACAGGCATCACACCTCGTTAGAGCATACTGCCTGTGCCAAAATAAGCTACCGATTCACAATCTTGAAAGAACCCCAACCAACTCCCACGCACATCCTAGACGCTTGGCGGCCTTCTCCGATGCCTACCTGAGCACCTGCACGCATGAGTAGATTACAGACATCAGACTTTGTAAACCTATCGGCATCATAGGTAATACGTACTTTTGCTTCCCACCCCTCATCCCACTTAGGACGCGGCCGGATATCGGGATTGCCGTTAGCCACCCTTAAGGCTTGCTCAAAGTACTTAGGCTTTCCCTTGGTAATCTTAACTAGAGGAATACCTTCATCTCTGTCATACCCATCAGCCTCAACATAGACGCATTGCTTTGCCTCCGTCATCTTAAAGCCATCAACTAGGCGACAGGCAGCCACCATCGAAGCCTTAAAAGCAGTTGCAGGAATCGCCCCATTAGGCCAACTGCCTTTATCAGGTTTGTACTGAGCGTCCTCATAGCAAGCCATGAAGTCTTTTGGCTTCCCCTTATCCGGCTTATAAGTACCACCTTCTACTTGCTTCCTCTTCATCTGTTCCTTCGCTTTTTGACTGAACTTGTTCTGAACATATGGGGAGTTTCCCCGAATGAGCAGAGATATAGTTACCAGATTCGGTGCAGAAATAGTAACTACCTCTGCCTTGCCATTCGACTTCTTCACGCTTCTCTTTTTCGCACACATGACATCGCTCCTTTACTGGGTGTTACAGAAAACAAAACACAACAAAAAGCAGAGGCGGGCAAAGTTGTGATGTACCCAAAACAACTTTCCTACAAGGCAAGTTTTCCGTGTAATTGGCTAACATGAAAAATCCGGCCCGTCCTCTGCATCGCTCCTATTATACACTATTATGAATGATCTCGCGACCACAATCAAGAAGGAATGTCATCGCCAAAGCTCTCTTGTATCGCTTCCTCAAGGTCTACTGTCGTTCTCTGAATCAATAGCCCTCGCTGTGTTATATCTGTCTGCAAAATATTCGACGGATGAACGATGCTGAGAACCCTTCTATCCTTGGTTTCTCCCACCCAACTGTGAGCCGCTGCCATTTTTCCCACGTAGACTAAAAGATCTGGGTTAGCCATCCTAAGCAAATCATGTAACCTAGTCCGGCAAGCCTCCACCCACTTCATGGCTGCCTTATGATTTGCTAGATGTTTGACTTTCTGCCTCTCTTCATCAAAGGGCATACACCCCAACAGATTACCAAAAGCCATTCTCAGATCAAGAGAGCCCATAGCCTTCGCGATAATCCTATCAAGAATCTTTCCCGCCGGGCCTACAAAAGGTCTCCCCAGCAAATTCTCAGAGTCTCCAGGTGCCTCCCCGAGAAAGAAAATATCACAAGGCAGGCTCCCTCGGCAATGCACAACCTTCCGACGCGTTTTATGCAAAGAACACTTATCGCAGCCCTTCCACTGCTGTTTATACGCTTGGTATCTTGACCCCATATCATTGCTCCCTTTCTTTTGTCACCATGAGTTATAAAATCTAATTCTATCAACTGACTTTGGTATTTTTGACAAAATGACATCATACCCCTCTTCGCTTTCGCTTGTATATGGTTCCAGTTCCAGTTCAACTTCGACTCCAGCATCATCTGGATCTACATGCTCAAAAAAGGTTAGAACCTCTTCCGGAGGAGTAATACCTGCCTTCTCGCAAGACTCCCATATACTTTTCATTTGATGCCACTTCTCATCTGGCGGCCGAAAGCCAACAACAAAACTGCTCATTCCCATATCCCACTCCTTTTCTCTGAAGAAAAGACACTACCTATTAACACTCTCCTCTAACAGTAGCCCGCCTAAATCCGGCCTAGGCTTTTTGCACCCTTTGGGTATCCACCACCTCACCTCATTAGCATACTCTCTGCAATTAGTGCGGCTAAGGCTCTTGACCTCTTCTCTAGCAACCTGCTCCCAAAACACGTGATTAGAACGCACAGGCATAGCATAGGTAACAGCCAAGTCTGTACCTTTCTTCAATGTGCGCTCAGAGAAATGCACTAATAAAAAACACAGTACCCCAAAGTCAGCCCTTTTGAGCATATGAGATAACTGCCTCTCCTTGAAGATGCTCTCGTGTAGGGAAAAACTACTGCTACTACACGTCTTAGCCTCGATGATAAACTGCCTGCCTCCAAGCGTCACCCCCTCAAAGTCAGGCAGAGACTTTACGGGCATAGGTATCGTATTTCCATTTTCATCCTTTCGGAATGAGACCTGTACACCATAGCGACCCATGAGATAGTTTCTGCGTTCACGCTGCCAGTGAGCATCAAGCAGACATAGCTCCTCAAATTCCTTTCCCTTTAGAGACTTAGGGGGGGCATAAACCCTAAAGGGAGGTTTTCCCTTTTTCCTAACCTTGACTCTTTTCTTCTTCATCCTGATCTCCTATTGCTTAGCCAAGAGAAAAAAGCCATAATTACCAAGCACCAGAGAAATAGCACTACTCCGTTAGGTGTTATCTCCATATCACTTTCCCTTTTTTGTTACCATTTCCAGCATAATCGATAAGGCAGCTTGGAGGGTTCCAATGCTAACATTCTCTACTGTCTTGTCTGAGTATCCGGGGCCATGTTTTTCCGACAACAACAGTAGTAGATAAGAGATCTGATCAGAGCTTAACATCAATTTTTCCTTCGCTTCTTTTTGACAATGGTAACGTGCAAGTTCTCCCCAATAATCTTGATACTCACCCTCTTATTACGGGCAGCAGCAGCATTCCTCACCTGCACGGCCATAGAGTGAGTCTGACAGAGAAACTCCCACCCCCTACGCAGAGGAAATGGGTGCTTACGAGCAAACCATCTATCCCAAGGGTACCTTATTACAGCATCATCTTTTCTCTTTTTTCCCATCACCGCTCTCCTTCTCTGAAGAAAAAGTAATCTCAAACAAGGTCATTGCCCACATCCACAGCCTTAGCGAATCGTTGAGGGGGAGCACGTTTGTTAGTATGTATCTTCTTCTTGGTGGTTTTCCTTTGTTCGGGGATAGTCTCCAGGTATTCAACAATATCAAAGAGTGCTTTAGCCGCGTGTCGCCACAGTATTCGCAGCGTCGGATCGCTGATATTGTTGGGGCTAATGATCTCATAGACACAGTATCCCAGCCCTTCATAGGCGATATATTCGTCGCGGATTTCTTCAGAGGATAATTGCCGATCTTTAGGGGCCACTAGCGACTCTGAGGCGTCAGGCAAACCGTCGCTATGATCATCTACCCATGCGCCGGGCTCGGGGTATCGCTTGTTTCGTTTATGTTTTGGTTTCTTGTGTTTCATTTGGTGGTTCGATATTTCTTTTACACATCCTCTTCTCCTTTTTTCTATAGTATCTTTTTAATTGCCTCTCTGGTTTCTTCCTCGGCAATTACCATTGCTTTAAGTAGATCTCGACCAGACTTCTCCGCCATTTCTCTGATTTGCTGTTTTGTCGTTTCTAGATCTGCAAAAGGAAAGGCTGTACAGGAAAACAAAAGTTCGCCGTAATCTTCTTTTGGCAAATCAGGCCAGTACCGCTTAACGGCATCAAGGCATTTTTGACACATCATTCTCTCCTACAGGGCGACTAAGGGTAATTAGTCCAGTACAATCAAACATATTATCTAGTTGTGGGGTGGTCTCTGGAATTGCCGTAGCTAACTCCTCTTCTATTGCCGTGATCAATCTTCGTGGACCGCTTCTAGATCCTCCTACGGCTCTCAGAACTCTCCATAATACACACGCTTCTTCATGCGAAAGCGTTAGATCGTAACTAGACTTCACAATCTTCCGTTCTTTTCTGACACAACTGGCCATGACTTGCTCCTTTTACTTGTTTCTAATACTTAACAGGGCTGGATTCAGAGTGCCTCCCGAGGCGTTAGCTTTTTCGCCTTCGTCGTGAATTTGCATGTCGATGTTCCACTTGAGGCGAAACTCCTCGCCACGACTGTGAGCCTCCGATACTATCGCGGCGACACAACCGACCATGAAGCCTGTAATACCGCCTGCGTTGATATCATTATCAGCGCGGCAGATGACTTTGTGGCAATTAAACTTGCCTGACTCTTCATCGAGGATAACCATTACCTGGCGTGCTACGTCAACGCAGCATTTCCCGTAATCGTCTTTGTTAGCCTCTACATACTTTTGCCACGCTGCTTGGTTTACGATGGGCATGCTCTTCTCCTAGTTTTGGTTTTCCCTTTTCATTTGGAGGACGATAGCTTCTAACTGCTCAATGCGACATGATGGGCAGATCGTCCGGCCGTTGACTTCTATCGTGTAATCGGCCCCGCGTTCCTCGCTGTGATGCCCACATATCTGGCACTTACTCATGGCTTGCCTCTTTTGGTCTGAGGGTGACTATTTATAATGGTGTATTATACCAGAGAATGTTGTGGCTGCATTGGCCAAATATCATGGGAGATGGTCTCCCAAATCACGGCAAAAATAATCCCATAATTCCCTCGGAATTGCACTTGCGTAAGTCCAAAAATAGATTATAATGGTATCGCGAGGGTCTACTTACTAACTACTACTACTGTAGTAGGTAGGGGGAGCATTTCTTAGGTATTCTGCCTACATCTTTCTGGGAATCCTTTGGAAGTGGTATTGCTTTTTCCGGGAGCATCTATTATAAATAGTCAACTGGATTGGTTACTTCCATCCATCCAAAGGAAGATAACATGGCCTCTTGTGTTTCTCAAGAGATCCGGCAACGCAGGATTTACCGATGCCGGGGAGCAGCTAGGAGATACTTTGGTGCATCAGAGAAATTCGACTCTAAACATTTTCGCATTCAAGTGAAAAGAGTTGGAGGCGAAATCATTGGTTGGGCGGCATTGTTCTATACTCCTTCCTGCCCTGATTATTGGTGCCTTATGTCCTACGTCCGGAGAAGTTACAGGAGGAGGGGAATCGGGACGAAGTTATGTCGTGTGCTGCTGCAAAAGAATCAAGACTGCAAGATAATTGATGTACCGGGTCTTTTGTGCGCTTTTGAGTTTTTTGATTCAATTGGACTGGTTTAGATTGTCACACTCCTATCACCCAAAGGGAGAGAATCATGTGTGCTGCCTATGTTTGTTCAAAGTGCCGAAAGGTCTGGACACTGGAGGAACTTGAAGGGGAGATGACTTCTCCATTTTCTTGTCTTGAATGTGGAGCCTACTTAGATCTACTCCGTTAAGGTCTTGAGGAGGAGAGGTTGAAAAAGAGTTGTGCTTTTCTTCGTTACCCAAAGGAGAAAACCATGGTAAAGCGAGTACATCTACCAGACGGATTAGTAGATGACGTACACGATTCCTTAGAGGAGTCGGAACCACTGGAGGATGCATGGACGGAAGTCAGTGCTCAAGAACCTCCGCCAGAGAAACAGAGACACAACAGCAATGGTCACGCAAAATTAGAAACCCCAGCAAAAGAAAGGACACCCTACAAATTTACGCGCATAGATGCAGGCGATGATGTTTTGCTACGTTAGTTTACTATTTTTCAGAAAAGGAGCGAGTAATGACCACAACAGCAGAAGCAACCAAACCTACAACCAAAAAAGTCTCAGCAAAAAAGGAGACCACTAAAAAGAAAGAGGCTGTAAGTAAAACCACTAAGAAGAAGTCTGTGAAGGAGGGAACGAGTAGCAAGTCTACGAAGAAGACTAACAAGAAGAAAGCGAGTACAAAGCGAGAGGTTATATACCCTGAAGTAAAGGTGAAACTGTGTTCCGCCTCTACTAAGTTTGGTTCTATGAAAGTGGAACTTGCCAAGAAACTGCTGGGTTGGGAAGAGGAAACTGATGTGCAATTTGGCAAGGACTATCTTGTCAAGGATCACGAAGGCAAAAAGGTTCGTTGCCATGCCAATCTTAACAACCGGCCCTTCGTGAAGAGCAATATGGAACTCCTCAAGCAGGAGATCCTACGCCGTCGCTGGCAATTTAATGGCGATGGCCCAATCACTATTGGTAAGTACGGAACCGTTCTCAACGGACAACATACTCTTGTAGCTCTCGTGCTAGCTACCCAGCAGTGGCGGGCTGAAGAGTCACACGATGTGTGGGATTCAGAGCCTACTATCGACAAACTGCTCGTCCAGGGCGTCGAGGAAGACGATGCTGTAATCAATACGATCGACACTGCTCGTCCAAGGAGTCTTGCCGACGTAATCTATAGGAGTGCCTACTTTGCTGATTTTGATCAGTCTGATCGCATTAGGCTGGCCAAGATCGCCAAGGACGCCATCAACCTGCTATGGGGGCGTACAGGAATCAGCGATGATCCTTTCGCACCAACGCGAAAAACTCATAGTGAAGCTCTGGATTTCCTCGACAGGCATCCTAAGATTCTCGATGCTGTGAAGCATATATATGTAGAGGACGGAGCCGAGAGCCTTATTAGCCACTACGTCAGTCTTGGTTGTGCCGCTGGGCTACTTTACCTAATGGCTGCCTCCAAGAGTGATTCCCAAACCTACCGTGAGGACCGCAGCGAGGATAACCTCGATATGGACCTTTGGGACAAGGCTGAAGACTTTTGGGTATTGTTCGCTCAGGGCCGGCAAGGTGTGTTAGGCTCCATTATCACTGCTCTACACAGACTTCAAGAATCGGAGGATGGATTTATTCCCCAGGAGCGCCAGGCTATCATCATCAAGGGCTGGCTGGCCCATATAGAGGGCAAGGCAGTCGACGGCAATGCCATACGCCTGAAATACGAGACAGATGATGACGACTGTCGAACCCTCATGGAATCACCCACAGTAGGTGGCATCGACGTAGGGCTGGATTTTGAGGGCTACGAGCCAGAGCCCACCGAAGATCCTGAAAATCCCGAAGAGTAACCATTTCCCCGGCTAGCTGCCATTGTGTAGTGAAGGCTGTTAGCGGTCCGCGAATTAAAAGCGGAGCAGCCATGCCGGGATTTCCTCACAACCGCCCTTTTCCACCGTGGATCGGGGCGGTTTTTCATGGAATTCACGGGAATCCCCCAAAGTTTTTTGTTGTCGTAAGTGCCTATTATACATAGACTTGTATAGCCTGCCCTAGATATTTCCGAGAAAACTCCAGAATATCCCGCCCTAGCTATTGATTTCTGCCGAGAATATGTAATACTTAGGTC